>Ga0070741_10004692_pt1 | contig 31614 bp, 28 predicted proteins | sample Coa_R1_4_FD_66440 | JGI IMG/M metagenome (GOLD analysis project Ga0070741, IMG submission 66440) | Surface soil microbial communities from Centralia Pennsylvania, which are recovering from an underground coalmine fire - Coalmine... | ecosystem: Environmental > Terrestrial > Soil > Unclassified ... | reverse complement strand
TGTGTTGGCGCGGGTCCGGCGACAAGCCCTTCGAGGCCTTCGGAAAGGACTCGGGGGTAGCTCAGAAGGCGGAAGCACGGGACGACGGGCCGACTGGCCCTGCCACATCAATATCGCCAGCGATGGTGAGATTGCTGAGACCGTCCGTTCAGCTCCCGGCCGGGACCTGCGGATGGCGGGCTTTATACGGATTTTGGCCGGGATGGCAAGACAAAGGGCGGTCTTGCGGTCCGATTCTGGCTGGCGCAGGCCGGTCCGCCCGGTGACCGCGGTCACTAGCAGTCCAATTGGCGCCTCTGGCTTGATTTATTTGTTTGTATAACATACAAATAAATCAAGGAGAAAACTCATGGCGGCGGAAACCGCGCCCGATACCCCCGCTGGCGATCCGAAACATGCGGTGCGGGCGACCCGCACGGCCGGGCGCAAGATGCGCTCGGTGCTGCTGGATGCCGCAAGCCACCTGTTCAGGGAGCGCGGGTTGTCCGGCACGTCGATTGCCGACATCGCAGCTGGCGCCGACGCCTTCCCGAGCCAGATCACCTATTATTTCCGCACCAAGGAGGCGCTGTTCGTCGAGGCCGCCTGCCGCGACATGCTGTACCTGGCGCGCGCCACCGAGCAGGCGGCCCTTCGGGCCGGCACGCCCCGGGATTACACGCGGGCGCTGGTCGAGAGCGTGACGGCGAGCGACGCGGTCGCCTTCTTCGCGGAAGCGCTGACCCTGACGCGCCGCCGCCAGGACCTGGCGCCGCTGGTGGAGCGCACCATCGAGCGGCTGCATGCCGAGGGGCTGCGCGCCTACGCGAGCAAGATCGAACGGCACGGCTGGCGAAGCCTGCGCGAACCTGACGTGACCTCGCGCAGGTTCTGGGCGGTCGCGATCGGCATCATGGTCGAAGGCTACGCCATGGGCCGTTCATCCGAGGCGCTCTGCGCCGAGATGCTGCGTGTGCTTGGCGAGCAGGCGACGCCTGCGAGCGATGCGGCACGGCTGCGTCTGGTGGGCGAGGCCGCAACACAATCACGCCCGGAGGATCAATCATGACCGCACTTCGCATGCGCGCCCGCGATTTTCTCACCGAGGCGCAATTGGTGGAAGTCCGGCGCCGCTCGACCTTGAAGGGCATAGCCCTCATCGCGCATGCCTGGGCGCTGATCGTGGCTGCGATCGCGCTGGTCGCGTGGTGGCCGAATCCTTTCACCTATCTCCTGGCGGTGGCCATCATTGGCTCGCGGCAGCTGGGGCTTGCAATCCTCATGCATGACGGCGCGCATGGATGCCTGTCGGCCGATGAGAAGGTCAATCTGGCTCTGAGCCAATGGTTCTGCGCCTATCCGATCTTTGCCGAGACGCGCGCCTATCGCCGCTATCATCTGCAGCACCATGCAAAGACACAGCAGGAGGATGATCCCGATCTGGTGCTGTCAGCGCCGTTCCCGATCACGCGCCTCAGCTATCGCCGCAAGTTCTTTCGCGACATCACCGGACAGACCGGCTACCAGCAGCGCAAGGCGCAATTGCTCAATGCGCTTGGACCCAGGGAGTGGCCGCTGGCGCGCCGCGCCGCACATTTCTGGGGCAAGCTCGGACCGCAATGCATCACCAACGCGGTGCTGTTCGCGGCGTTTGCGGCCGCCGGCGTCTGGTGGGCCTATCCGCTGCTCTGGCTGGTGCCGCTCCTCACCTGGATGATGGTGATCACCCGCATCCGCAACATCGCCGAGCACGCCGTCGTTCCCGACAGCAACGACCCCCTGCGCAACACCCGCACCACCCGGGCCAATCTCCTGGAGCGGCTGTTCATTGCGCCATATTACGTGAACTACCACCTGGAGCATCACCTGCTGTTCTATGTGCCCTGCTACAACCTCCCGCTGGTGCACCGCATCTTGAGCGACAGCCGCTTTGCCGGCCGGATGGAGGTCCAGCCCGGCTATGCCGCCGTGCTGCGGCTAGCGACTGCGAGGCCCGACTCCGACGACCGTCGGGGTCAGCTTGTGAATAGCGCGCGGCGGGCCCGGGCCGGCGCCGAGGTTGGCGTTGACCAAACCGCCGGCGGATTCTAGAAGCCCGCCCGCTTGGACGCTGGCGGTTCCTGGAGGCTTAGCTTGACATTCCGGTCTCCGGCGGTGTCTTACGGCCGGTCGGGGGAACGCGCGGGTCCGGGGATGGGCCACGCCGGCGTCTCGATGCTGGAGCTGGGACGCCGGGTTTTCCATTGAGATCATGCGCGAAAGAGGCAGGGAGCGCCGATGACGGCAGCATTTACTTTTCCGGGGCAGGGTTCGCAGGCCGTCGGCATGGGCAAGGCCCTGGCCGATGCCTTCCCGGCTGCGCGCGCGGTATTCGAGGAAGTGGACAGTGCGCTGTCGGAAAGACTGACGGCGATCATGTGGGATGGTCCGGCCGAGACGCTGCAGCTGACCGAGAACGCCCAGCCGGCCCTGATGGCGGTGTCGATGGCGGCGCTCCGGGTGCTGGAGACCGAGGCCGGTTTTTCCGTCGGTCGCGACGCGGCCTTCGTCGCCGGCCACTCCCTTGGCGAATATTCGGCGCTGGCCGCGGCGGGCAGCCTGTCGGTCTCCGATGCCGCACGCCTGCTGCGCACCCGCGGACAGGCCATGCAGAAGGCGGTGCCGGTGGGCGCCGGCGCCATGGCCGCACTTCTGGGCCTGGACTACGAGGCGGCGGTGGCCGTTGCGGAAGAGGCGGCCCAGGGCCAGGTCTGCCAGGCGGCCAATGACAATGGCGGCGGGCAGGTGGTGGTATCCGGGGATAAGGCTGCGATCGACCGCGCCGTCGAAATCGCCAAGGCCAAGGGCGCCAAGCGCGCGATGCTGCTGCCGGTCTCCGCGCCCTTCCATTGCAAGCTGATGCAGCCCGCGGCCGATGTCATGGCAAAGGCGCTCGCGGAAGTCACGATCCACAAGCCCGCCGCGCCTTTGGTGTCGAACGTGCTGGCGGCCCCGGTCAGCGATCCCGACGAGATCCGCCGTCGCCTGGTCGAGCAGGTCACGGGCACGGTGCGCTGGCGCGAATCGGTCGCCTATATGGCAGGGCAGGGCGTCACCCGGTTTTTCGAGATCGGTGCGGGCAAGGTGCTGAGCGGATTGGTCAAGCGTATTGCTGACGGCGCGGTCGGGGTTGCGGTCGGGACGCCGAACGACATCGCTGCGGCGAAGGACGCGCTAGCGGCCGCCAAGGCCTAAGGAGTTCAAGCATGTTCGATCTGACTGGCAGGACGGCGCTCGTGACGGGCGCAACGGGCGGGATCGGCGGCGCGATCGCGGAAGCCCTGCACAAGCAGGGGGCGAAAGTCGCGGTCTCCGGCACGCGCCGCGAGGTCCTGGACACGCTGGCGGCCAGGATGGGCGAGCGGGTGCATGTGCTGCCCTGCAATCTCTCCGACGCGGCCGAGGTCGAGGCCCTGGTGCCGTCGGCCGAGCAGGCGATGGGCGGGCTCGACATTCTCATTGCCAATGCCGGCATCACCCGCGACAACCTGTTCGTGCAGCTGCGCGACGAGGATTGGGACGACGTCATCAAGGTCAATCTGACCGCGACCTTCCGGCTGGCGCGCGCCGCCACCAAGCTGATGATGCGCAAGCGCTTCGGCCGCATTATCGCCATCACCTCGGTGGTCGGCGTGACCGGCAATCCCGGGCAGGGCAACTACGCCGCCTCCAAGGCCGGAATGATTGGCATGATCAAGTCGCTGGCGGCCGAATACGCCAAGCGCAACGTGACCGCCAATTGCATCGCGCCCGGCTTCATCAAGACGCCGATGACGGATGCTCTCAATGACAAGCAGCGCGAACAGATCCTGACCCGGGTTCCGGCGGCGCGGCTGGGCACGCCGGAGGACATTGCGGCGGCTGCGGTCTATCTGAGCTCGAACGAGGCGGGCTATGTCACGGGACAGACCATTCACGTCAATGGCGGCATGGCGATGGTCTGAGCCGACCGGCCCCGGGCAGAGGGCAGGATGCGGCGAAAAGCCGTTTCGGCAGGCAGATCAGGGCGTGTGGTCAAGGTTTTTGAAGTATGATAACCGGACTGAAACGGCTGGCTCAAAGAACGCCATTGCAGGATGTCGAAACCCTGTATATTGGCGAGGACGAAGCTTGCCGTCGTTCGCCGGGCCTCATCGGCCAAATCAAGTGAAGCGCGTTGCGAAGGAAGTTTAACGACCACGATGGCTCGTATCATCCTGGGGTCGGGTCTTAAGGGAACAAGCACGAGGTTGGAGCATGAGTGATATTGGCGAGCGGGTTAAGAAGATCGTGGTCGAGCACTTGGGCGTTGAGCCTGAGAAGGTGACCGACAATGCGAGCTTCATCGATGACCTCGGCGCTGACAGCCTCGACACGGTCGAGCTCGTAATGGCCTTTGAGGAAGAGTTCGGTTGCGAGATTCCGGACGACGCTGCTGAGACGATTCTGACGGTCGGCGACGCGACGAAATTTCTCGAAAAGAACGCCAAGAGCTGAAGCGCCTGCTGACGCTTCTGTGCGTTGAGAACCCAGCCGGCTGGGCCGTCCCAAGGACGGCCCGCGGCTTTACATTGCAAGCCGTGAAGTGGGGGCTGGAGTGCTGGACATGAGACGAGTCGTCGTCACAGGCCTCGGCATGGTGTCGCCACTTGGGTGCGGCGTCGATGCGACCTGGAAGCGGATTCTCAATAGCGAGAGTGGTGCGCGCAGGATCGAGACCTTCGACGTCTCCGATCTGCCGAGCAAGATCGCTTGTCAGGTGCCGCGCGGCGACGGCTCCAATGGTACCTTCAATCCCGATCAGTGGATGGAGCCGAAGGACCAGCGCAAGGTCGACGATTTCATCATCTTTGCGATGGCCGCGGCCCGCCAGGCGCTCGATGACGCCAACTGGCATCCCGCGACCGAGGAAGACCGCATCGCCACCGGCACCATGATCGGCTCCGGCATCGGCGGCCTTTCCGGCATTGCCGATACCGCGATCCTGTTGAAGGAGCGGGGCCCGCGCAAGGTGTCGCCGTTTTTCATTCCCGGCCGCCTGATCAATCTCGCGTCCGGTTATCTCTCGATCGAGTTCGGCCTGAAGGGGCCGAACCATGCGGTGGTGACGGCCTGCTCCACCGGCGCACATGCGATCGGCGACGCCAGCCGGCTCATTGCGCTGGGTGATGCCGACGTGATGGTCGCCGGCGGCACCGAATCACCGATCTGCCGCATCGGCATGGCCGGCTTCTGCGCCGCGCGCGCGCTGTCGACCGGCTTCAACGAGACGCCGGAGAAGGCCTCGCGCCCCTATGACAAGGACCGCGACGGTTTTGTCATGGGCGAGGGGGCCGGTGTCGTCGTGCTCGAGGAATACGAGCACGCCAAGGCGCGCGGCGCGCGCATCTATGCGGAAGTGACCGGCTACGGCCTGTCGGGCGATGCCTATCACATCACCTCGCCCTCGCCGGACGGCGACGGCGGCTATCGCAGCATGGCGGCGGCGCTCAAGCGCGCCGGCATCACGACATCCGATATCGACTACATCAACGCGCACGGCACCTCGACCCAGGTCGGCGACGAGATCGAGCTTGGCGCGGTGGAGCGGCTGCTCGGCAACGCCGCCTCGCGAATCTCGATGTCGTCGACAAAGTCGTCGACCGGACATCTGCTCGGCGCGGCCGGCGCCATCGAAGCGATTTTCTCTATTCTGGCGATTCGCGATAACATCGCGCCGCCGACCATCAATTTGGAAAACCCGTCCGTGCAAACGGCGATCGATCTCGTGCCGCAGGTTCCGCGCAAGCGCGAGATCAATGTTGCGCTCTCCAACTCGTTTGGTTTCGGCGGCACCAACGCGTCCGTGATCGTCCGGCGCGTGGCCAGCTGATTGCTGCGGGTGGGCCAACCACCGTTTCGCCGCATTCGGTGCTAGATCGTTTGGTACGGGCGTAAACGACCGGCCTCGCGCAATACCTGCGATGAGGCCGTCACCAGAGCGACAGGATCCAGGTTGCATCGATGAGTGAAAGGCCGCCCATCTCGCCACGCAGCCCGCGCGCCGCGCTGGAGCCGGAACAGCTCCCGCCGCCGCCCAAGCGCTCCGAACGCGCCCGCAATCCCTTTGTCGTGGTGGGCAACGCCATCATCACCATCCTGTTGTTCCTGATGATCGGCGCCGGCGGTGTTTACTATTATGGCAGGCAGGTCCTGGAAGCGCCCGGTCCGCTTGTCGAGGACAAGGTCGTCAATATTCCCCAGCGCGCGGGAAAACGTGACATTGCTGATGTCCTCAACAAGGAAGGCGTCACCGACGTCAATCCCTGGGTCTTCATCGCCAGCGTCTTCGCGCTGAAGGCAAGCTCGGAATTGAAGCCCGGCGAATACGCCTTCCAGAAGAACGCCTCGCTCCGCGAGGTCATCGCCACCATGGTCGACGGCAAGGTGGTGCAGCACGCGGTGACCATTCCCGAAGGGCTGACCTCCGAGCAGATCGTGGCGCGGCTGTCGGACAACGACATCTTCACCGGCACCGTGCACGAGATTCCGCGCGAGGGTACGCTGCTGCCCGAGACCTACAAGTTTCCGCGCGGCACCAGCCGCGACCAGGTGATCCAGCGCATGCAGCGGGAGCAGAAGCGCGTGGTCGCGGAGATCTGGGAGCGCCGCAGCCCCGACCTGCCGGTCAAGACGCCCGAGCAACTGGTGACGCTTGCCTCCATCGTGGAGAAGGAGACCGGAAAGCCCGATGAGCGCAGCCGGGTTGCCGCGGTGTTCGTCAACCGGCTGAAGCAGAGGATGAGGCTGCAGTCCGATCCGACCATCATCTACGGCCTGGTCGGCGGCAAGGGGACGCTCGGCCGGCCGATCAAGCGCAGCGAGATCACCACGCCCTCGCCCTACAACACCTATGTGATCGATGGGCTGCCGCCCGGACCGATCTCCAATCCCGGCCGCGCCTCGCTCGAGGCCACCGCCAATCCTGCGCGTACCCGTGACCTCTATTTCGTCGCCGACGGTACCGGTGGCCACGCCTTTACGGAAACCCTCAACGAGCACCAGAAGAACGTCGCCAAGCTCCGGGCGATGGAGAAGCAGATCCAGAACGACACGGTCGAGCCGGCCGACGATCCGCCGCCCGCCGCGGCAGCCGCGCCGGCGGCCGATGCCGCGGCGGCGGCCGTGACGACGGGCAAGCCGGCGGCGAAAAAGCCCGCCAGGGCTCCCGCGCGGCAGGGCGCGGCGCAGTCGAACGCCACGGCACCGGCTGTTCAGCAGTAGTGTCGTTCAGCAGTAATTAATCAGCCGGAAGCTTGCGGACTCCACTTTTCCTGAAAAGGTCCTATGGTCCGGCGGCCTTTGCTTTCAGGCGAATCTCGCCCGGAGAATCCTGCGTATGGCGCTGTCGAGCATGACCGGTTTTGCACGCAGCCACGGTGCGAGCGGCCCCTATACTTTCGAGTGGGAATTGAAGTCGGTGAATGCCAAGGGCTTCGACCTCCGTCTGCGCCTGCCGCAGGGCTGGGACGAGCTCGAGGCCTTCGCCAAGAAGCGCGCCGCCGAATTGCTGTCGCGCGGCACGGTCTATGCCAATTTCAACGTCAAGCGCGCCGATGCGCTGTCCACCGTTCGCATCAATGAAGATGTGCTCGCCGCGGTCGTGAAGGTCGCAAGCTCGCTGGCCGGCAGGATCGACGCAGTGGCGCCGAGCATCGATGGTCTGCTCGGCATCAAGGGCGTGATCGAGGTGGTTGAGCCCGAGCGCAACGAGGACGAGGACAAGGCGGCCATCGCTGTGGCCTCAGCCGCCTTCGACGAGGCGCTCAACAACCTCGTGGCGATGCGCCGTCGCGAGGGCGAGGCGCTGGGTCAGATATTGAGCCAGCGTATGGACGAGATGGCGGTGCTGGCGAAGCGGGCGGAGGATGCGCCTGGCCGCAAGCCGGAGGCAATCAAGGCGCGGCTTGCCGAGCAGATCGCCTCGCTACTCGAGACGTCCGAGCGATTCGATCCCGACCGCCTCAACCAGGAGGCGCTCCTGATCGCAGCCAAGGCCGATATCCGCGAAGAACTCGATCGCATTGCCTCCCATATCGCACAGGCGCGCGAGATCATCGGCAAGGGCGGCGCAATCGGACGCCGGCTCGATTTCCTGGCGCAGGAGTTCAACCGCGAGGTCAACACCACCTGCTCCAAATCAAACGATGTGGAACTGACCAATGTCGGGCTGGAAATGAAGAACGTCGTCGAGCAATTTCGCGAGCAGGTGCAAAATCTGGAGTGATGCAGATCCGGAGATACATATGACGGCTCACCGCCACGGTTCGGGAGTTGAACGGCGCGGTTTGATGTTCGTGCTGTCCTCGCCCTCGGGCGCGGGCAAGACCACGCTGTCTCGCTTGTTGATCGAGCGCATGCCCGGACTGCGAATGTCGGTTTCGGCGACCACACGGGCGATGCGGCCCGGCGAGGTCGACGGGCGCGACTATATCTTTGTCGACAAGGTGCGCTTCGAGGACATGGTGAAGCGCAACGACCTCCTGGAATGGGCTACCGTGTTCGACAACCGCTACGGCACCCCGCGCGCGCCGGTGGAATCGGCGCTCTCCGCAGGCGAAGACGTGCTGTTCGACATCGACTGGCAGGGCACGCAGCAATTGCGCGAGAAGGCGCGCGCCGACGTCGTCAGCGTGTTCATCCTGCCGCCATCGGCCGCCGATCTCGAGAAGCGCCTGCACTCCCGTGCGCAGGACTCGGCCGAGGTGATTCGCTCGCGCATGGCCCGCGCCAGCCACGAAATGAGCCATTGGGCCGAATACGACTACATCGTCATCAATCACGACGTCGATGAGGCCTTTGCCGAGGTGCAGTCGATCCTGAAGGCTGAACGGCTCAAGCGCGAGCGGCGCACGGGTCTGACCAATTTCGTCCGCGAGTTGCAGCGGCAGCTGGAAAAGTAAGGCGCTACGCGTCTCACGCGTCGCTTTGCTGTCCATGCCTGACAAGTTGCGCCAGGATCTCTTCGATCTTCTCGTAGCGTTGCTGCTGCACCGGACCTTGCTGTTGCACCGGCGGATTTGGCGCGGCCTTGCGGCTGGGGATTGGAGCCGGCGCCGGCTCGTCTTCAATCTGCGGCGGGACCCAGGGCGTTCTGGGGCTGGGCTCCACGCCTTCCCAGAGCACGGCGCGGCGCTCACTCGTCGCCAAGCGCCGTTCCTTTCGGCGCCCGAGCCGGTAAACAACGCTTGCCGTCAGGCCGGCGAGCGCAAGGGCTCCGCCAATCACCGCGAACAGCATCTGCAGCGAAACGGACGGTTTTGCCGGCACGGCGGGCGCGACGGCAGGCAGCGGCGCCGGCACCGACGTGTCGGCGGGGGCCGACGTATCCGAGGGCGCGTCGGTCGGCGCATCGGCGGCGGAACCGGAATCGGTCGCGTCGGCAGCGGTCGATGAGGTCAGCGGTGCCGTGGTCGTCGGTGCCGCAGCAGCCATTGCGGGTCCAGCCGGAACGGCCATCACGGGAGCAGCCGGAACGGCCAGTGCCGCCGCCGGTGCGATGACTCTCTCGGGAGAGGGCCAACGCGCAGCTACGGCCGAGTTTTGTGCATCGCCTTGCGGCTGAGCCGGGACCGGACCGGTTGCAAGCGGCGCCGGCGCTGCCAGCGTGTTCGGGCCCAATTGCCGCATCGGATATTCGGCATGCGCGTCCTGGACAGAACGCGGTGCATTCTCGTCCGTCTGTGTCGCAGCGTCGGAGGCTTGGGACTCATCTGACGGCGCGGTCTGCACGGCCTTTTCATCGGCGCCGCGCAAATACCAGCAATGCCGGTTGGTGCCGTGCTCGAGACGATAATGCCAGTGCTGGCTGCGCGTCCCGTCCTTCCCCGGTTCGGTCCGGCATTCGGCGGCGTACGCGACATCGCGGGGCATCACCAAGGGGGCGCCGGCGAGGACGCCGGCAACGATGCTCGACGCGATCATCGCGGTTCGGTTGGCCATCGAATGCTCCACTCAACTCTACGCAACGCGTAATCCACCCAATGTCGGTAAAGAGTTGGGTCGCAATGGGCCCTAAATCCGGAGAGGATGGGGCTTAATTCGGGCTCGCCTTTTCGGCCGATTTGGCCGCGAAAATCGCAATGATTTGAACGCTGTGGTCTGGATGCGGCCCAGCGACGCCGCGCTTCCCAGCGTGGCCTGTCCGGGACCGCAAAACGCTGCGATCACTGGCTCGCCAGCACGTCGGTGAACAGCACATAGCGCTGGCCGTCAAAACGGACCAGCCGCACCTGCTGGATCGGGCGATGATCCGTCGGCGTCGTCTTCAGCCTGATACCGGGGAGGAGCAGCGGCAGCTCCATGTCCATGTGCGATGCGTGGTCCATCAGGTTGGCGCGCGTGAGATTGTCGCCGCACTGTTTGAGCAGCTGCACCACCGCATAGCCGATGTTGTAGCCATAGGGCGCGTAGTAGTCGCTCTTGTCGACGTGCGGATTGTACTTGTCCATCCAGATGGTCCACGCCTTCATGGCGGGATCGTCGCGCCATTGCGGGTCGGCAGGATCCTTCATGTAAGCCGCCGTGATGACGCCCTTGGCGGCCTCGAATCCCGCAGGGCGGATTGCGCCGGCGATGGAGGAGCCGACGCTGGAGACGAACTCCTGCGGATGCCAATCGATGTCGTAGGCCTTGCGGATGGCTTGCGCCGCGAATTTCGGCACCCCGAAGATGAGGAAGACGTCGGCGCCGGCGGTCTTCAGCGACACGACCTGGGAATCCACCGTCGGATCCGACGTGTTGTAGGTCTGATAGGAGACGATCATCGAGGACGCGCGATCGCCAAGTGCTTGCTTGAGGCCGGTTGTGTAATCGCGGCCGAGATCGTCGTTCTGGGCGAGGATGCCGATCCTGGCCTCAGGCCTGGTCGACAGGATGTATTTGGCATAGATCGCCGCCTCCGACGTGTAGTGCGGCGTCCAGCCCAGCGTCCAGGGATAGTGCTCGGGATCGTTGAATACAGTCGCGCCGGAGCCGACGAAGAGATGCGGGACCTTCTTCTGGTTGATGTATTTGACGACGGACATGTTGGTGGCGGTGCCCACGGGATTGACCAGGAACATCACCTCGTCGCTTTCGACCAATCGCCTGATCTGCTCCACCGTCTTCGGCGGGCTATAGGCGTCATCGAGGCTGATGAAGTTGAGCTTGCGGCCGTTGACCCCGCCTTGCTCGTTGATCATGGCGAAATAGGCGCCGATCGACATGGCGCCGGCGGAATAGGCCGAGGCCGGCCCGCTATAGGGCGTGGTGGTGCCGATCCTGATTTCAGTGTCGCTGGCGCCGGGATCGTATTGCTTCTGCGCGTTTGCCGGCGCGACCGCGAGCAACAGCGCGGCGAGCGCGCCCGCAAGCCAATAGTTCCTCCGCATTGTCCGTCCTCCCATTTTCGGTGAGGCCGGCGGGACGTTTTGTTTTTTGCGCTGCTCTAATTCTTCAGTATGACTCGTCCCACCACTTGTCCGGCCCGCAACGCATCGATCCATTTCTGCACGTCGGCCATCGGCTCCTCGCGCATCGGCGTCGGCTTGATCTTGCCGGCGCGCGCAAGCGCCATCAGCTCGTGAGCCTCAGTCAGCGTGCCCACCATGAAGCCTTCAATAGTCATGCGCTTGTAGACCCACTGCACCATCGGCAGGCTGAAATTGCCGCCCATCAAGCCGGAGACCACGACCTTGCCGCCGCGCGCGAGCACGGCGACCGCAAAGGCCATCGACTTCTCATTGCCGGCAAAATCGACCACGCCGTCAAAGCCGCCTTCGGTCTCCTTCAGGATGCGCTTGACCACATCGGGCTCGGCGGGATCATAGGCGACCGCCGCACCATTGTTCAGCGCGGTGTCGCGTGCAGCGGCGTTGAGGTCGGCGACCGAGATCGGCTGCTTGAACATGGCTTGCGCGAACGACAGGCCCATCTGGCCGACGCCACCAAGGCCAATCAACAACAGATTGCGCTGCCTGGGACGATCGACCAGCCGCTTCAGCGCGCCATAGGCGGTGACGCCCGAACACATCAGCGTCGCCGCCTGGTTCACCGGCAGCGGATCATACTCGAGGAGATATCTGGCATCGGGCACCAGCACATGGCTGGCAAAACCGCCGTCGATGGAGACGCCCAGGAAGCGCTGCTTGACGCAGAGATTTTCGTCGCCCGCGAGGCAATCCCGGCACTGGCCACAACCGATCCAGGGAAACACCGCCCGCCTGGCGCCGATCAGCTCCTTGGGCGCCTCGGGGCCGACTTCCTCCACGATACCGGCGATCTCGTGGCCGAGAGTGAAGGGCAGGGTCATGCCGCGCGTGGTGTCGAGCCTCTTGCCTCCGCCGAGGTCCGCATAGCCGTCCTGGATGTGCAGGTCGGAGTGGCAGAGACCGCAGCGCTCGATGCGCACCAGGACCTCGCGCCCCACAGGCTTCGGGGTGTCGACAATGGTTTCGCAGAGCGGGGCGTCGAACTTGACCAGCGACTGGCGGCGCATCAACGCCATGGCGTTCTCCTAAAGCGTGCTTGTTTTTTCCGCTCGTATATCGGCCAATTCGCGCGCCATGGCAACAAAGCCTGCGACGGGGATGGTTTCGGCCCGCCGGGTCGGATCGACCCCCGCCGCGGCCGCCAGGCGCGCCGGATCGGCGGACAGCGATTTCAGGCTTTGCCGCAGCATTTTGCGCCGTTGGCCGAAGGCGGCCGCGGCAACCTGCTCCAGCAATCGCCGGTCGCAAGGCTCGGGCGCCGGACGCGGGATCAGCCGGACCACCGAGGAGGTGACCTTCGGTTGCGGCACGAAGGCGGCCGGCGAGATGTCGAACAGGATCTTGGTTTCGCAGCGCCAATTGGCGAGCACGCCGAGCCGTCCATAGGCTTCGTCATTCTCGTGTGCGGCAATGCGCTCGGCGACCTCGCGCTGGAACATCAGCACCATCATCTCGTACCAGGGCGGCCAGGGTTCGGCGGTGAGCCAGCCGATCAGGAGGCTGGTGGCGATGTTATAGGGGAGGTTGGCGACGATCTTGGCCTTGCCGGAGCCGAGATAGGGCCTGGGATCGAAGCTCTGCGCATCTGCGCAGACCGCTTCGAGCCGTCCCGGATAGCGCGCGGCGATCTCCTGAAGCGCCGGCAGGGCGCGCTCGTCATGCTCGACCGCGATGACGTGCCGCGCGCCCATTGCGAGCAGTGCACGCGTCAGCCCGCCGGGCCCCGGGCCGATTTCGACCACCGTCGCGTCCTCGAGCGGCCCGGCCGCGCGTGCGATCCGGGCGGTGAGGTTGAGGTCGAGCAGGAAATTCTGCCCCAGCGATTTGCGCGCCGACAGGGAATGCTGGCGAATGACCTCGCGGAGCGGTGGCAGATCGTCGATTGCGCTCATGCGACGGCCGGCGCCGGCGTGTTCGCCATGCGCGCGGCCAGCCGCAATGCGGCAATCAGGCTCGCCGGATTGGCGCGGCCGGTGCCCGCAATGTCGAAGGCCGTACCGTGGTCCGGCGAGGTGCGGATGAAGGGCAGGCCGAGCGTGACATTGACGGCATCGTCGAAGGCGAGCGTCTTGATCGGGATCAGCGCCTGGTCGTGATACATGCAAAGCGCGCAGTCATAGGTTTTGCGCGCAGCTTCATGAAAAGTGGTGTCGGCCGGCAAGGGCCCGCGTGCGTCGATGCGCTCGTTGCGCAGCATCTCGATCGCCGCGGCGATCATGGTCTTGTCCTCGGTGCCGAGCGTGCCATCTTCGCCGGCATGTGGATTGAGCCCGGTCACCGCGAGCCGCGGATGCGCAAGGCCGAAATGCTTGCGCAGCTCCTCTGCCACGATGCGGCCGGTGGCAACGATCAGTTCGGTCGAGAGCTGATCAATCGCCTCGCGCAGCGATACGTGGATGGTCACCGGCACGACTGCGAGCAGCGGCGACCACAGCATCATCACCGGCAGCAGCGGCTTGCCGCCGGCGGCCGCGAGCTCGGCAAGGTATTCGGTATGTCCGGGATGTTTGAAGCCGGCCCGGTAGAGCACATTCTTGGCGATTGGATTGGTGATCACCGCGCGCGCGCGCCCTGATTGCACGTCGGCAACCGCCTGTCGAATCGAGGCGAGCACCGCCGGCGCGCTGCTGTCGTCGGGGTGGCCTGGTCTCGCGGTGATGCGATGGCCAGTGGCCAGAACGGGCAGCGCGGTCGCAAAGGCCTGCACCGCCTCCTCGGCGGCGACGTCCGCGAGCGGAAGCTCGACGCCGAGGGCCTTTGCCCGCTCGCCGACAAACACGCGGTCGCCGACGAGATAGAACGGCGGGAGCTTCAGCTCATTGCGGCGCAGCCAGGCCGAGATGGTGATGTCAGGCCCGATGCCGGCGGGTTCGCCGAGCGTCAGTGCAAGGGGCGCAAGCGCAGGCGGCTTTGCCATGTTATTTTTGGGGGTATTCGATCATCGCGGCTTTGCGGATTTCCTCGAGATAGGAATTCGACGTGGCGTCGTACTTCTTCTTGTACATCTGCTCGCGGATTTCCTTCCGCTTCGGCGTATCAACGGTGGTCGGCTTGCGATCGCACAGCACCACCATCTCCACGCCCTGCTTGGTCACTTCCGGCGGGGTCAGATGCCCGATTGGCGTGTCGTCGAGCACCTTGCGCAGGACAGGCGGAATGTCGGCCGAGGTCCTCAGGACGGGTTCGCGGATCGCCGCGTTCGGCATGCTCTTGAAGTAGGAGTTGGCCTCCTCGCAGCTCTGCACCCGCGAGCGCAGCGTTTCGGCCTCTTTCTGCCGGCTTTCAAAGATCGCGGGCGAAGCTCCCTTCGGCACGATCAGCACGACCGGCTGCATCTTGTACTCGAATGCATCGGCCTTCTGCGCGTCATCGCCGCCCTCGGCCTTGACTGCCTTGTTGACGTCGGCCTCGCCGACCTGCAGCCGCTCCTTGTAGCGGCCGCGCACCAGCGCAGTCCAAACCATGTCGGCCCTGATGCGCGCCTTCAGCGTGTCGGCTCGCATGCCCTGCGCTTCCAGCGACTTGGTCAGCTGATCGGCGGTGATGTGCATGCGCCCCGCCATCTCGCCATAGGATTGGTCGATATCGGCGCCCGAGGGGTCGACGCCGAACTTCTTGGCTTCCTTGATCTTGAGCTTTTCGTCGATCAACTCGTTGATGACCTCCTGCCGGGCGGGCTGCTTGTGGGCAGTCAGGAAATCGAGCTTCGAGCGCTGCTCGATGTCAAAGTCGGTGACGGGTTCGCCATTGACCATCACGACGACTGTCTGGCTGTGCGCCGCAGACATCAAAAGCGGCAAGACGATCGTCGCGATGCAAAGCACCAACAGAGCCCGCAGGCAGGAAGGGAAATTGGTCGTCATGGTCATCTTCGCTGTCAATAGATCCAACTGAAGCTGCTGTGCAACTGGGGAACCTGCCTCCCGTGCGATGCCGGGCCTCCTTGCAGGCCTGCCGCGCCGCAGGCCGTGCTGGCCTCAGGAGCCGCCCGCAATCATGGTATGCCGACGGCCGACGTGGCAATCGTTCGCAGACCAATGGTCAGCATATAGCTCTGGCTCAGGACGGGTGGCGTGCCCCCGACGCCATAATTATAGGACTTCAGATAGTTCAAGCCGAGCACAAAGCAATCGTCGACGTAGCCGGCGCCGATAATGTACTGATTGACCTTGTTGGCCTGCAGGTCCCAGCGCGCCCCGCCGCTCACGACCCAGTTCGGCGCAACCTTGACGGAGGTCGAGCCCAGGATGCCTTCGCGGCGGGTCAGATAGCCGAGATCCGGCTGCGGCGCGTAGTTGCCGTACAGCACGCTGACCGAGAAGCGATCGAAGTTGCCGGTAGCCTGGGCCTCAAAGCGCTGAACGTTCCAGGTCTGCTCGTCGAAACGCGAATGTACGCTGAATGTGTAGGTGCGGTTGGGCGAATAGTCGACACTCGCGACATAATCGGAGGCGGTCCTTTGCAGGCCGGAATCGACGCCTGTGTTGATCGAATCCTGCACCGCATAGGAGTTCAACCCGAACAGCTGGTAGGACTGGCCGAACATCACCTTGACCGAGCCGCCGCGATCGAACTGCGTGGTCGACTGCACGCCGATATTGGCGCGGCCACCGCCTTCGACACGATCGTAACCGGAGAACTTGTCGACGCTGAACAGGTTCGTCGTGTCAAACACCATGCTCTGCGCATCCTCGTTGGGAAGCTTGCCGGCATAGGTTTCGTTCGGTCGGATGATGATCTGGGCAATTGGCTCGATCGTCGTCGAGCCCCACGGTTCGACATTGATGAAGGGATAGCGGTATTCCAGGCCCACGGTGGGCATCAGCCGCAGCGCCTGGGTGTCGCCCACGGGCAGGAAGTTGGAGACACCCGGCTGGTTCGACACATTCGAGTTGATTGCATCCGCGCGCATGATCGCAAACGGCGTCCAGATTTCGCCTGCCGAATCCGTGAACGAACGTCGCCACTCACCCTCGACCGAAAGGCGGGTGTAGGTTCCCGGGAAGCCGCGCAGCAGACACTGCGTGGGGGTGAGTGCCCTCGGGTCAGCCGAGGTGAACAGAGCGGTGGGCAGGCACAGGCCGTTGGTGCTGGCGGTCGAGGTGATCGGATCGAACACCGCGTCGTTGCGCGTCAGGTTGGTGAAGTTGGTCTTGTAGCTGACCTCACCGCCAAGCACCGAATGGTTGATGACATTCGAATAGTCGAGCACCGGCCAGACGACCGGAACTTGCTGCTGGTTGCCCGAGAAGCTGAGATAGTAGATCGAGCGCAGGTCGAAGAAGCTGCGGTTGCCGACGCCGGTCAGATAGAGCTGCGACACCGCTTCAGTCGGCAGGCTCAGGAATGCGTACATCGGGTCGCGGTACTGCCCCAGCCTGTAGTCCTGGTAGAAGTAGTAATCCGACAGGAACACGCCTTCCCAGCCATAGACCCACTTGTCGTTGGCTGCGAACTCGCCCTTGGTTTCCAGACCGCCGCGGAACTGGCGATCGCCGGGTTGTCCGGCGAGGTTGTGGGGATTGAGCTGGTCGATGCCGTAGGCGCGCACCTGGTAGGAGCCATCCAAGAGGCGCTGGCGGAATTCGGCCTGGAGCAACACGCCCTGCGTGGTGGTGATGCGCGGACTGAAGGTCGCGTCCATGTCGGGCGCGATCGCCCAGTAGTAGGGAATCTCGATGCCATACCCGTAAACGGTGGAATTGCTGGGTGTCGGCATCAGGAAGCCGGACTTGCGTTTCACCGTCGGGTCCGGCGTCGAGAAGTAGGGCATATAGGCGAGCGGCACCCCGAAGAACTCGAGTTGCGCCGTCTCGAAATACAGCATCTTCTCCTGCTGGTCATGGATGATGCGGGCACCCTTGACCTGCCACAGCGGCGGCTTCTTCGGATCGTCCTTACACGGCGCGCACGCGGTATAGACGCCGTTCTCGAACACGGTGTAGTTGCCGCTGGAGCGATCGGCGCGGGTCGCTGCCATCCGGGTCTGGTCCTCGGTGTCGACGTGCAGCGAATCGACAAAGCCGTCGCGATAATCGTCGCTCAGATCCATGATGTTGGCGTAGGTGATCTTGCCGTCCGCATCGGTCATGCGGATGTTGCCCTCGGCATGGAGCCGCTTGGTCTTCTGGTCGTAGATCACCTTGTCGGCTTCGACGCTCGTGCCGTTGTAGTAGAGCTGCACATTGCCGACCGCCGACACCCGCGAGTTGTTGTAGTCGTAGTCGACCTCATTGGCCTGGACCAGCATCTGGTTGTCGCTGACGACCTTCGGCGGAGTGGGCCGCGGCGGGCGCGGATTGTAGGTGAAGCTTTGCGCGGCCGAAGGCACTGTCGTGGCGATCCCGATCGCACCGGCAAGCGCAACACAAACCAGCAGCGACAGGCCGAGACGGAAGACGCACCTCTCCTGCCGGCGCACGACAGCACGCGGCCGGAATAGGCGCGAACACTCGCGAAGGGCGGCGACCAAGGTCACTAGCCGTCCTCCTGATACAGCAAGGCCAAGAAACCCGTGAGGCCGCCCACCAGCACGGGCAACCACGCGGCCGCGATCGGATGCATCAACTCAGCCTTGCTCAGATCCTCAGTTACTTTCGAGAGAACGTAGAGCAGAAAGCCAGCGCCCACGCCACTCAAAACCATCTTTTGCACGCCGCCCATCCGGAAGAAGCGCAACGACACTGATGCAGCGAGCATCACCATCGCAGCCAGCAAAAACGGTTGTGCAATGAGCTTATGGTACTGCAGACGATAGCCCGCTGTCGCAAACCCTGAACTCTCGGACGCGCGGATGTAGTTCGGCAGTTGCCAAAAGGACACAGTTTCCGGGGTCGAGAACGTGTTGCGCACCTGCGCTGGCGTCAGCGTGGTCGCCAGTTCGAATCGATCCTGGTCAACCGGCGGGGCATCGAGCGAGTAACGCCGCAGGCCCCTGAACAGCCAGTGGCCATATTCCAGCGTGGCCTCGCGTGCCTCGATTCGTTCCTTGAACTTGCCGTCCGTATCAAACCTGAACAGCGTAAGGCCGGTGAGTCGCAGGCCGTGCTGCTCGCTGCGCGCGGCGTTGATGATGACCTGGCCGTCGCTGTTGATCTGATTGAGCCAGAAGCCGGATGCGTCCTGCACCCCGCCGCCCGGCGCATTGCCGAACAACTGGGCCTCCATGCGCTTGGAGAGCTCGCTCAAATTCGCCGACATCGGGTTGTAGGCAACCGTGGCGAGTACGCCGAGCACGATGGCGCTCACGAGTGCCGGCGAGATGAACTGCCAGGCGGAGACGCCGGCGGCACGCGCGACCACCAATTCCAGCCGCCGCGACAGTGCAAGATAGCAGGTCATGGCGCCGATCAGGACGCAGAACGGCATCATCTTCTCGAGCAGTTGCGGTACCCGGAACAGCGAGGTTTCCGCCACCATCAGCGCGGAGATTCCGACCAGGCCTGACGTCTTTCGGACCATCTCGATGTAGTCGACCAGGACGAGCAACAGGAAAATGCTGGCGAACACGCCGAGCGCCGAGACCACGAAGCGGCCGGCGAAATAGCGTCCGAGGGTGTTGGTGACCATGCTCATGCGGCGGCCGGTCGTCCGAACAGCCGGGCCAGACGAGCATTGGATCTGTTGATTGCCTCCAGCAGTGCCGGCGGCGGCTCCAGCACGATACCTCCGATGATGGCCCAGACGCTGAGGGCGATCGCTGCAATCAGCATCAGGTATTGGACCGCGGGCGCAATCGGCGATTTCACCGCCATCACCGAGCAGGCGAATCCGATCATGCGCAGCCCGAACACCGCGAGGATCGAGCCGCCGATGGAGAAGTTGCGGCTTTGGCGCGTGGTGCGCGGCGCGCCCAGAAAGGCGAAGGTGAGGGCAGCGAAGGCGAAAGGATAGATCGGCGACATGAAGCGGTCATGCAACTCGGCGCGGAACTGTCCCGGGACCTGCTTATAGACCGGATCGTCCTCCGCGGGGTCCATCAATTCCCACAGATAACGCTCGCGAATGCCGAGCAGGACGTCGTGGCCCTGCTTGGAGAATTTGGACATGTCGAACGCATAACGGACGAAGGCGACCAGCGCGGGATCACGTTTTCCAGCCTCGAAGCGCTGCAGATTGCCGTCTTCCAGGACGAGGAACGAACCGTTGGCGTCCTTCAGCACGGTGCCATGATCGGCGACGATGCTGACGCGCTCCTTGGGATCGCGGCGGTCGTCGATGAAGATGCCCTTGAGCAGGCCGCCCGGGTCCCGTTCACGAATCCGCATGGTCAGGTTCTGGTCCAGCTGCGCGAAGCGCCCCGGCTGCAGGATATTGGCGAGCACGTCGGCGGTGATCTCGGCGTCCCACTGCTTCAACCGGCGCATGCCTTCGGGGGCGAGATAGGCTGCGATGAAGGCGACCAGGAGCGCGACGACGCACGTCGCATAGACGAAGGGCCGGAACAGCCGGAACGGCGAGAAGCCGGCCGCATTCATCACGATGATTTCCGAATCGGTCGCCAGCTTGTTCAGCGTATGCGAGATCGCAATCATCAGCGCGATCGGCGAGATGATCAGGACGAGGGCGGGAATCACGAGGCTCGTCACGCCGAGGAAGGTCAGGATGGTCTGACCCTGGCTCGTCATCAAATCGATGCCGCGCAAGGCCTGCGTAATCCAGATCACCCCGGTCAGGCTGACCAGGACCAGCGCAAACGACGCGAGCGTCGTGCGGAAGATGTACTTATCGATCGACCCCATCGGCTACCGCACGATCCCCGCCCCACCACGCCTTAAAGGCGCAAAGCCCGCGCGAAAAGCCCAACCAACCCCCGGGGAAATTGGGGGGTCCCCATGGTCGGGCCAACCCGCGTCAGAAGCGCCTACTTTCTCACTACCATCCCTTTGATCCGTCAACAAAATGGCTGACCCATGGCGGGGTCCACCTGTGGTTAATATTTCCCTGATGTGACCGCCCGGCCACGGCCGTGCTTGGCACTTTGCCCGCTGACAGGTCATAGTGACCGGGCGAGTCCCAAAAGGCCGCCGATTTGCGACCCACACGGACGATCGAACGACCCCGCGGACTGCCTTCGGCCGGCTCCCTTTGACCTGCCAACGTCCTGATTCCTGGAGGATTTACCTATGCCCGACGCCGTCAAGGTCGGCTTCGTCCCTTTTTCCGCTGCCCCGCGCGGGATTCTGGTGGTGTTTTGCGATGATGAATTGAAATTCGGCGCTACCACCCGCAAAGCTCTCGGTAGCGCCGCTGACCTCGTCAAGCGCGCCGCTGCAACCAGCCGGTTCAAGGGAAAAAGCGGAGCTGTGCTCGACGTCCTGGAGCCGGAGGGAATCAAAATTCAGCGCTTGATTGTCGTGGGCACGGGCAAGACGGCCGAGCTCAAGCCGCGGGATTTCATCAAGTTCGGCGGCGTGCTCACTGGCAAATTGAACGGGGGCAGCGAAGCGGTCACCGTCATCGCCGAGTTGCCTGACGCTGCAATGCGGCCGGACCAGGCTGCGGCAGTCGCCACGGGCATCAGGCTGCGGGCCTACAAATTCGACCGCTACAAGACCAAGAAGAAGGACGGCGAGGAGGGCGGCCTCAAGGCCGACATCGCCCTTGCCGTCGAGGATGTGCCGGCGACGCGGAAAGCCTTTGCGCCCGATTCGCATGTGGTTGACGGCGTCAATTTGGCGCGCGACCTCGTCAACGAGCCGCCGAACATCCTTTTCCCCGAGGAATTCGCCCGCCGCGCCGCGGAGCTGAAGAAACTCGGGGTTGAGGTCGAGATCCTCGACGTGAAGGCCATGACCAAGCTCGGCATGGGCGCGCTGCTTGGGGTCGCCCAGGGGTCGGTCCGGCCCGGGCGCACCGTGATCATGCGCTACAATGGCGGCAAGCGTGGCGAGGCGCCGGTGGCGTTTGTCGGCAAGGGCGTTTGTTTCGATACCGGCGGCATTTCCATTAAGGGCGCTGCCAACATGGAGGACATGAAGGGTGACATGGGCGGCGCGGCATGCGTCGTCGGGCTGATGCATGCGTTGGCGTCGCGGAAAGCCAAGGTAAATGCGGTTGGGGCGATTGGTCTGGTCGAGAACATGCCGGACGGCAACGCACAGCGTCCGGGCGACATCGTCACCTCGATGTCGGGCCAGACCATCGAGATCATCAACACCGATGCCGAGGGCCGTTTGGTGCTGGCGGACGTGCTCTGGTATGTGGCCAAGAAGCTCAAGCCGAAGTTCATGGTCGACCTCGCAACCCTGACGGGCGCGATCATGGTGTCGCTCGGCACCGAATATGCCGGCCTGTTCTCCAATAGTGATGAACTGGCGCAGCGCTTGACGGCTTGCGGGCTCGAGACCGGCGAGAAGGTCTGGCGGATGCCGCTCGGACCGGAATACGACAAGCTGATCGATTCGCAATTTGCCGACATGAAGAACACCGGCGGACGCTATGGCGGCTCGATCACGGCCGCGCAATTCCTGCAACGGTTCGTCGATAATACGCCATGGGCGCATCTCGACATTGCGGGAACGGCGATGGGCGCACCCAAGAGCGAGATCAACCAGAGCTGGGGATCGGGATTCGGGGTGCGGCTTTTGGACCGGCTGGTGAGCGATTATTACGAGGCGAAGAAATGAGATGACCGAGGTCCTGTTCTACCATCTGCAAAACATGTCGCTGGAGAACGTGTTGCCGCCGCTGCTTGAGAAGTCGCTCGAGCGCGGGTGGCGGGTGGTGGTGCAATCGACCTCGCAGGAACGCACGGACGCGCTGGACGCGCATCTGTGGACCTACCGCGATGATTCGTTCCTGCCGCATGCGACATCACGATCGGCTGACGTGGCCGACCAGCCGATCGTGCTTGCGGTGGAGGAGGGCAACCCGAACGGCGCCAATGTCCGCTTTCTTGTCGACAACGCCGCTTTGCCCGCGGATGCCGAGAGCTATGAACGCATGGTGCTGGTCTTCAATGGCGACGATCCCGACTCGCTCGCCGCTGCCCGCAGCGCCTGGGCAGCGTGCAAGTCGCGCGGCTTCGATGTGACCTATTGGCAGGCGGATGAGCGTGGCCGCTGGCAGCGCCGCGACTAGCTCGGGATGAACTAGCCTTTTGTTTGCGCTAGCGCTTTCCGAAAATCCGGGCGGCGCAATGGCGACCAATCGACGCTCCGCGCCCATTAATGATATTGTTGGCATTTGACGCATGGTCTTGCGCCAGCCACGGTCGTGCCGCAAAGTGATGGTGGGACAAATGCTTAGGGCAACCCCCTGAGGCGAGATATTAGTGCATCGTGAAAAATAGGACCGACTTTCGAAAGCAACTGGCACTGTTGCTTGTGCTGGCGCCTGCGATCGCGGGCTGCTCCGGCGCGTCAGATATGTTCCAGTCCGACCTGTTATCGAAGGACGCGGAATGGTTTAAGCGGCCGGGACGGCTGTTCATCAAGAACGTCTCGATCGACGCACCGCCGCTAACGCCGGACAAGCCGGTTACGGCTGAAGATCTCGTGAGCGCCGAAGGCGCCTGTCCCGGAATGCCGCCCCCGGCAAGCCCGGCCGACGCCAACGCGTCCACCAATGCGCCAGGCGGAGCTCCGGCAACCGGAACGACGGGAACGGTCGCACTCGGTCACACCGAATGCGACGTGGTTCGCGGTATCGGCGCACCCGACAACGTCAATATCTCGGCCAATCAGCGCGGCGATCGGGTCGCGGTGGTCACCTGGTCGCACGGCCCGCGCGCAGGCATCTATACCTTCACCGCCGGCCGTCTCGCCTCGATCGAGGGTGTGCCCACTCCGCCGGAGGCGCCGAAGACCGCGAAATCAAAGAAGACGGCCAAGAAGAAGCAGCAGTCGACAGGCTGATCGATAGCAGCCGTCATGATCCGGCTTCATCGAATTGACTGCTCGCCTCCAGCCATTCCTCCTCCGCGCGTTCGAGAGCGGTCGCCGCATTGGCGCGCGCCTTTGACAGTTGCGCGGCCTGCTTGGGGTCGCGGGTGAATATGTCAGGAAGCGCCAGCGCCGTATCGATTTTCGCGATGATGTCGCTGATGCGCGCAATTTCGGCCTCCGCATTGGCAATGCGCTGCCTCATCGATCCGCGCTTCTCCACCTTCGGCCGCTCCGGCCTGTCGGCTTTGCCATTGCGGGTCACGTCCGCGTCGGCGCGCCCGCGTTGCGACAGCACATTGCGTCGGTACTCGTCGAGATCGCCGTCGAAATTCGTCACCGCGCCATCGGCGACCACCCACAGCCGGTCGGCGCACGCCTCGATCAAATAGCGGTCATGCGAGACCATGATCACCGCACCCGGAAAGTCGTTGATCGCTTCGGCCAGCGCCGCGCGGCTGTCGATGTCGAGATGGTTGGTGGGCTCGTCGAGGATGATCATGTTGGGGCCGTAGAAGGTCGCGAGTCCCAGCAGCAGCCGCGCCTTCTCGCCGCCGGACAGGCTGCCGGCCTTGGTGTCGGCGGCCTTGCCGGAAAAGCCGATCGCGCCACAGCGCGCGCGCACCTTGGCTTCCGGTGCCTCCGGCATCAGCTTGCGGATGTGATCGTAAGGCGAAGCATCCTCGTTCAGTTCGTCGAGCTGGTGCTGGGCGAAATAGGCGATCGCGAGCTTTTCGGCGCGGGTGATCGCGCCGGAAAACGGCTTCAGGCGATCGGCGAGCAGCTTGACCAGGGTCGACTTGCCGTTGCCGTTCGCGCCAAGCAGCGCGATGCGGTCGTCATTGTCGATGCGCAGCGTGACGCGCCTGAGCACCGGCCTGGCCGGGTCGTAGCCGACCGACACATTGTCGACGGCGATGATCGGGGGCGAGAGGATTTTCTCCGGCGCGGGGAACGACATTTCGCGCACTTCCTCGCGCACCAGCGCTGCCACGGGGCGCATCTTTTCCAGCATCTTGACGCGCGATTGCGCCTGCCGCGCCTTCGAGGCCTTGGCCTTGAAGCGGTCGACGAAGGCCTGCAGCCGCGCCCGCTCGGCTTCCTGGCGCTTGGCCTGCTTGGCGTCGAGCAGTTCGCGCATCGCGCGCTGTTCCTCGAACGAGGAATAGGAGCCGCGGTAGAGCGTGAGCTTGCCGCGCTCCAGATGCAGGATCTGGTCGACCGAGGTGTCGAGCAGGTCGCGGTCGTGGCTGATCACGATGACCGTGCGCGGGTAATGCGCCAGATGGTCCTCGAGCCACAATGTGCCTTCGAGGTCGAGATAGTTGGTCGGCTCGTCCAAGAGCAGCAGGTCCGGCGCGGCGAACAGCGTGGCCGCCAGCGCAACGCGCATGCGCCAGCCGCCGGAAAATTCGGCGACCGGACGGGCCTGGTCGGCGGCCGAGAAGCCGAGGCCGGACAGGATGGCGGCGGCGCGAGCCGGCGCCGAGTGCGCATCGATGTCGACCAGACGGGTCTGGATTTCCGCAATCCGGTGTGGATCGGTCGCCGTCTCCGCCTCGCGCAACAACGCATCGCGCTCGAGATCGGCTTTCAACACCACCGTGAGCAGGCTCTCCGGCCCGTTCGGCGCCTCCTGCGCCAGGCTGCCGATCCGCCAGCGGGGCGGCAGGCTGACGGTTCCGTTCTCGGAGGCCAATTCGCCCCTGATGACGCGGAACAGCGTCGATTTGCCGGTGCCGTTGCGGCCGACAAGGCCGACCCGCGCACCCGGAACGATTTGCACGGAGGCGTGATCAATCAGGAGCCGTCCGGCAAGGCGGACCGACAGGTCGGTGATGGTCAGCATGTGCGCCTTGTCACCGCAGCGGAAGCCAAACGCAACCGCTTTATGCGCAAGGCCCGCTCGCTCTGCGAGCAGGCTCCTAGCGCTGGCGCATCTCCGCGTCTTGCCGGCGGAGCGCGTCCATCAGATGGCGCAGCTGATCGGGCAGGCGGGAGAAGTCCGGCCGAATGCTCTGTTGCAGCCGCTCGCCGACGGCATTGCAGATCGAGCGGCTGGTCCTGCCGTCGATCAGATCCGTCGTGTCGGTGGGATGGCCATTCATGAGCGTTCTGGCGTTGGTGCAAGCGGGATGACGCCAGATCAAGTCATGAGGCTGAAAATTGTTTCCGGCCAACCAGATAGCTTTTGCATTCACGGCGGGTAAATCGCCACCGCCGCCAGCCGAAGGGGGTCCCGCGCAGGCGGGATCCCTTTCGGCGAAGCTTCAATCAATAGCAGCGGTTAACGAGCCGCCAGCGCGGGCCCCAGGGTGTGGGCACCAGGCGGCGCACATAGCAGCCGCCATAGCCATAGGCCGGGTAGCCGTAATAGCCGGGGCCGCCGACGACAATGCGGGGACCCCACCAGCCGTGATGCCAGCCGCCATAGCCGCCGTGCCAGCCACCCCAGGCCGAAGCCGACGTCGGCGCCAGCGCTGCCGCGCCCAGCGATACCGCGGCAACAGCAGCGAGCGAGAGTTTGCGGAACAACATGGTTACCTCCTGAAGCTTGAGGGACGCGCAATTCGTCGCCCTCGTTCAAATCCGGCCTGCAGCGCCTCCTGACGGCTTTTCGGCTTGAAGGAGGCGTTAGGTCGGATGCGATCCTGGGCCCGCCCGGCTGAACGCGAGCCTGACAGGTGCTGCAGACAGGGTTCACCAGCGTGAAATTGCTGTAATCGTGGCGGCCCAACGCTCGAGGCGGGCCCTCGCTTGCCGTCCGCTGGCGGCGTCGATATAAGCCCGCAGCTTCCAACTCCATCCGCACTTCTTGAGGACACCACATGGCGATTGAACGCACCTTCTCGATCATCAAGCCGGACGCGACCGAGCGCAATCTCACCGGCGCCGTCAACGCGCTGATCGAGAAGGCGGGACTTCGCATCGTTGCGCAGAAGCGCATCCGCATGACCCGCGAGCAGGCCGAGACCTTCTACGCCGTGCACAAGGCCCGTCCGTTCTTCGGCGAGCTGGTGGACTTCATGACCTCCGGCCCCGTCGTCGTGCAGGTGCTGGAAGGCGAGGGCGCGATCGCCAAGTACCGCGAGGTGATGGGCGCGACCGATCCGTCCAAGGCGGCCGACGGCACCATCCGCAAGCTGCATGCGAAGTCGATCGGCGAGAATTCGGTGCACGGCTCGGACGCGCCCGACACCGCCGCGGTCGAGATCGCCCAGTTCTTCTCGGGCAACGAGATCGTCGGCTGATTGACCGACGGCTGATAAGGGGCGGGCTGTGATCTTGTTGCTGCAGGCGTTTGATCCCGCCAATCTCGGCGCGTTCTTCGCCCAGCTGCAGGCGGACATGCAGCATCCCGCCTTCTGGCTCGCCGTCGGCAAGATCATCTGGATCAACGTGCTGTTGTCCGGCGACAACGCACTCGTCATTGCGATGGCCTGCCGTGGCCTGCACGGCCGCCACCGCTTCTGGGGCATGGTGATCGGCGCCGGCATCGCGGTGGTGCTGCTGATCGCCTTTACCGGCATCGTCGCCACGCTGATGGTGCTGCCCTATCTGAAGCTTGCCGGCGGGCTCGCGCTGCTCGTCATCGCCGCCAAGCTGCTCGTCCCCGAGGACGAGGACGATGAGATCGCGGCCGGCACCACGCTCTGGCACGCGGTGCGCATCGTCGTCATCGCCGACATCATCATGAGCCTCGACAATGTGATCGCGGTCGCTGCTGCCGCCAACGGTCAATTGTCGCTCCTGATCCTGGGGCTTGCCATCAGCATTCCCATGATCATCGCGGGCGCTGCCCTGATCATGCTGGTGCTCGACCGCTTCCCGATCCTGGTCTGGCTCGGCGCCATGCTGCTCGGCTGGATTGCGGGCGACGTGATCGCGAGCGATCCGGTCGTCGCGCCGTTCCTGCATCGGCTGATCGAGGGCAAGATCGTGCTCGACATCAGCGGTACATCGGCGATCTTCGGCGTCGCGCCGCAGCTTAGCCTCGATGGCGAATTGGCCGAGACGCTGTGCTCGCTGCTCGGGGCGATCGTCGTGCTGGTTGCGGGCACGGTCTGGCGCAAGCGCAAGCTCGCAGAGGTCGAGCAAGTGGTGCTGTCGGACGCGGCCGCGCCGAGCGAATAGCTTCATCTCCTCACGATCGAGCCGGTGCGGCCGACCAGCCGCGCCAGCTGCTTGAACCGACCGCCGACGCGGTCGGCGACGAGATCGACCATGCGGTGCTCGAACACCAGCATCAGCTTGCGGCCCTCGCTGCGGAAATGCGTCGCCGGCAGCACGCCCGGTCGCGCCGCCGAGATCAGATGCGCCACACGGAATGCCGCGCCCAGCACCCGCGCGCGCTCCAGCATGGCCGCCGTGACGAGATCCTGGATCACGGGGGGTGGCTGGTTTTCCTCGGAGAGGCCCGCGTAGCGGTAGAACACGGCAAGTCCGACAAAGGCGCGGCCCTGGTGGCTGATGTCGCCGAAATTGCCGTTGATGATCTGCGTCATCGTCTGCTCGCCGCGATGATCGGGGTGCACGCGCCAGCCGATATCGGAGAGCAGGCAGGCCGCGTGCCGCAGCCTCCTGTCCTCCTCGGTCTCGCGCAGCTTTACCACGCGAACGAAGCGGTCGGTCCATTCAATCAGCTCGCGGGCATGGCGGGCGGAGCGCGACAGCAGTTCATTGAGCTCCTGCGCGGCGGTGAGCAATCCGTCCTTGGCACGCTCGGCTTCCGGCAGCATGGAGTAGAGCAGGCCTTCGCGCACACCGAAGGTCGAGAACATGATCGCCTTGGGCCGCGCGACGCGAATGACATATTCGAGCACCAGCGCGCCATAGGTCAGGAGCGGCCGCCGGGCTTCGGCGATCGCCTCGATGTTGGCGAGCAGGTCAGTGGCCGCGAGCCGCCGCAGCCGTCGCGCGAACTCCAGGGCTTCGGCAGCGGGAACGGAATAGCCGTGCATGACCCCGAGCGGGTAGCCGCTCTGGATGATGTGGATGCGGGCGAGCGCGCGCCAGGTGCCGCCCACCGCATAGAAGGTGCGGCCGCGGCCGGCCTTGAGCTGGGCGACATCGAGGAGATCGCCTTGCACGATCCGCTCGGCACGCTTGAGCGATTTGTGCGAACTATCCTGCAGCGCGAGGCTGCCGAGCGGCAGCGTCACCCCGCTGCGCACGGCATTGCCCCGCACGTCGATCAGCTCGAGCGAGCCGCCGCCGAGATCGCCGACAATGCCGTCGGGCTTGTGGATGCCGGAGATGACGCCGAGCGCCGACAGCTTGGCCTCGCGCGGACCCGACAGGATCTCGATTTTCACCCCGCACAGGCGCTCGGCCTGGGCGATGAAGTCGGGACCGTTGGTGGCGTCGCGGCAGGCGGCGGTGGCGATCGCATAGACCCTGCCGACCTGCTGGATTCGGCACAGCGCGCGGAAGCGCCGGAGCGCCATCAGCGCGCGCTCGACGGCATCGGGCGCGAGCAGCCCGGTGCTCTGCACCTCGCGGCCGAGCCCGCACAGCGCCTTCTCGTTGAAGATCGTGATCAAGCTGCGTTCGAGCGCCTCATAGACCACGAGGCGGACCGAGTTCGAGCCGATGTCGATGACCGCAACGGTGGCTTTGCGTTTGCGCGGCCGCTTCACCGTTGCGATCCTGAACGAAGTCTGCAGACGTGGAATCCGGTCAAATCAACGTTCGTTGCGGCGTGTGAGGCGGCGCGGCGCAAATTCCTTGAGCGACTTTCCACGGCCAGACAAGCTCGGATTGGTCATGAAGTAATTATGCAGGTTGAACGGCTCTTCGCCTTTCGCCGCCTTCATACGCGTTGACGATCCGTCCGGCAACAATTGCCAGCTTTGCTCGGTATCCTTGAGGTTGGCGACCATGATCTGGTCGAGAACCTGCTGATGCACCGTGGGATTTTGCAGGGGACAGAGCACCTCGACCCGGCGGTCGAGGTTGCGCGGCATCATGTCGGCCGAGGAGATATACACAGCAGCTTTTGCGCTCGGCAGGCCCTGGCCCATGCCGAAACAGTAGATTCTGCCGTGCTCCAGGAAGCGGCCGATGATCGACTTGACGCGGATGTTCTCGGACAGGCCGGGCAGGCCCGGCCGCAGGCAGCAGATACCGCGCACCACGAGCTCGATCGACACGCCGGCTTGCGAGGCCCGGTAGAGAGCATCGATGATGTCCGGGTCGACCAGCGAGTTCATCTTCATCCAGATCGCGCCCGGCTTGCCGTGGCGCTGATGCTCGATCTCGTTATTGATGTGCTCGAGGATGCGCTTGCGCAGCGTCAGCGGGGAGACCGCCATCTTCTCGATGTCGACAGGCTCGGCATAGCCTGTGATGTAGTTGAAGACGCGCGCCACGTCGCGTCCGATGGTCGGATCGCAGGTGAAATAGGACAGGTCGGTGTAGATGCGCGCGGTGACCGGATGGTAGTTGCCGGTGCCGGTATGGACATAGGTCGTCAGTGAGCCGGCCTCGCGCCGCACCACCAGCGACAATTTGGCGTGGGTCTTCAATTCCAGGAAGCCGTAGACGACCTGCACGCCGGCACGCTCGAGGTCGCGCGCCCAGCGGATGTTGGCTTCCTCGTCGAACCGCGCCTTCAACTCGATCAGCGCGGTGACGGACTTGCCGGCTTCCGCAGCCTCGGCAAGCGTGCGCACGATCGGGGAATTGTTGGAGGTGCGGTACAGCGTCTGCTTGATGGCGACGACGTCAGGATCGCGCGCGGCCTGTTGCAGGAACTGCACCACGACGTCGAAGGATTCATAGGGGTGATGGACGATCAGGTCCTTCTGCCGGATCGCTGCAAAGATGTCGCCGCCGTGGTCGCGCACGCGCTCGGGATGGCGCGGCACGTAGGGCGGGAATTCGAGGTCGGGGCGATCGAGCCTGGTGAGCTGGGACAATTCGTTCATGGCGAGCACGCCGTCGACATGCATGAGCTCGTCATCGCTGCAGGCCAGCGCATGCTGCACGAAGGCGCGCAAATCCTCGGGCATGCTGGCCTCGATCTCGAGCCGGATCACGCTGCCGCGGCGGCGGCGCTTGAGCGCGGTCTCGAACAGCCGCACCAGATCCTCGGCCTCTTCCTCGATTTCGATTTCGGAATCGCGGATGACGCGGAAGGCGCCCTGGCCCTTGACAGTGTAGCCGGGGAACAGCCGTCCGATGAACAGGCCGGTGGCCTGCTCGAGCGTGATCAGCCGCGCCGCGCCGTCTTTGGTTCCGGGCATGCGGATGAAGCGGTCGATCTTGCCGGGCATGCGGATCAAGGCGTTCATCGCCTTGCCGTCATGGACGCGCGACAGCTGCAGCGCGACAGTGAAGCCGAGATTGGGAATGAACGGGAAGGGGTGGGCCGGGTCGATCGCAAGCGGGGTGAGCAGCGGAAAGATGTTGTGGAGGAAATGATCCTCGATCCAGGCGCGCTCGGATTTCGTCACGTCGCGGCCGTCGACCAGCACGAGGCCGAACTCGGCCAGCACGCCGCGCAATTCGCGCCAGATCGCCTGCTGGTCGATCGCGAGCACCGACACCGTCTTGTTGATCAGCTGCAGCTGCTCGGCCGGCGTCAGCCCATCGGGGCTGCGCTCGGTGATGCCTTCGCGGACCTGGGCCTTGATGCCGGCCACGCGGACCATGAAGAACTCGTCAAGGTTATTGGCAGAAATCGACAGGAACCGCACCCGCTCCAGCGCCGGATGGCCTGGATTGACCGATTCCTCGAGCACCCGGCGGTTGAAATGCAGCCAGGACAGTTCGCGGTTGATGAAGCGCTCGGGGCTTGTGGCGATCGACGGCAGGCCCTCGAAATCTGCATCTTTTTCATTGATTACAGTAACTTGCGAGGATTCCATGAGAACTCGATCCATCTCTATTCGGGGGGCGGTCGCGCTGGCCGGGGCCGCTATGCACCTTCTTCAGGCGCAGTGACGATTCAATGACATGATGTTCCCACTGGTTTCGCCGTTCAAGCCGGATTGAGCGGGCGCACTCGGGCGGTGAACGATGGAGAAAGGCGTGAATCGATGGTCTCGCGGCGCGATTCGCCCGAGCTTTGCATCGTCTCCGCCCTTCTGAAAATCAAAAGGGCGCAGGGAAGGCCGGGTGGCCGCTGCACCCGGGGCCCTCGCGCAGAAAAAAACTGCGCAAGCGCGAGTCCACAGGTACAGGCGGTGATCACACCGGCCTTCCCTGCGCGATGGTTT
>Ga0070741_10004691_pt1 | contig 31616 bp, 26 predicted proteins | sample Coa_R1_4_FD_66440 | JGI IMG/M metagenome (GOLD analysis project Ga0070741, IMG submission 66440) | Surface soil microbial communities from Centralia Pennsylvania, which are recovering from an underground coalmine fire - Coalmine... | ecosystem: Environmental > Terrestrial > Soil > Unclassified ... | reverse complement strand
GCGAGCGCCTACATCGCGCAACTTGATGCTGCCAAGGTTTTCCCGAAAAAGATCGTCACGGAAGTCACTCCGCTCAAAGCCTTCTACCGCGCCGAAGATTATCACCAGGACTATGCTTTGCATAATCCGCAGAATCCCTACATCCAGATCTGTGATCGGCCGAAGATCAGTGCCTTGAAAGAGCAGTTTCCGGATTTATTTGTGGAATACAAAGGACACTGAAGAACGAGCTACGAGTGCAGTTGGCAACTACTGTTCGAGCAAGCTCGCCCTCCAGACTCCGCGTTCTTTATATCGGCAAGAGTCCGCCGGTATAACGCGGCACGCAAGGGTCGCCTCAGACCAAGAACACGCGATCATCGGGGAGTAAAAAATAACTCAGTTATTTACACTGTCTCGTGCCGCGAACTTCCGTTACCGAATACCTGGAACAATTCTCACGTCACCGGCATGACATTGCGTGTGTGTTTCCGCGCGGATACCGGACTGTTCGCTCCACCTACAGTGAGCTCCTTAGCCAGGCGCAACGCCTTGCCAAGTTTCTCGACCATATTGGCATCGCAAAGGGCGATCGCATCATGCTCTGGGGCGCAAACTCCGGAGAATGGCTCGCGGCTTTTTGGGGCGCGGCTATGCGCGGAGTGGTTATCGTTCCCATGGACAACACCGCCGCTCTGGAATTCGCGCAGAGGGTCTTTGAACAAGTTCAGGCCAAACTGCTAATCAGTTCGCGCGGGCTGACGTTAGAAGCCGCTGGCGGAAAGACTCTTCACTTTGAGGACTTTGCGTCGTTGTCCAATTCCGAAGTGGCGGTTAATGAGCCGCTGATTTCCCTAAAGCGCGAAGATCCGCTCGAAATCGTGTTCACCTCGGGAACAACCGGAGAGCCCAAAGGCGTCGTGATTACTCACGGCAATGTTCTCGCGAACCTTGAGCCGATCGAGCGCGAAATACAGAAATATTTGCGTTACGAGCGCATCTTCCATCCCCTTCGCTTTCTGAATCTGCTCCCGCTCAGCCATGTCTTCGGACAATTCATGGGCATCTTCGTGCCACCGCTGATTGGAGCGGCGGTCCATTTCTCGGACTCTATCAAAGCTTCAGACATTCTCAATACAGTCCACCGCGAGCGTATCTCAGTGCTGATTACAGTGCCCCGGCTGCTGGGCTCTCTGCGGGATATGCTCGAGCTTTCGCTGCGAGAACAATTTGGAGAAGAAGGTCTCCGTTCCGAAATGGAATCAGCCGGCCAGGAGCATTTTGCAAGACGCTGGTGGCGCTTTCGTCGCATTCACTCTCAATTCGGCTGGAAGTTCTGGGCAATTATCAGCGGCGGGGCTACGCTCGATCACGACGACGAAGAGTTCTGGCGGAGGCTAGGCCTCGCGGTGATCCAAGGGTACGGCCTCACCGAAACTACTTCTCTCGTAAGCCTGAATCATCCCTTCAAACTTGGTCGCGGCTCTATTGGCAAGGCGCTGCCCGGTCGCGACATCAAGCTCGACGAATCGGGCGAGATTCTCGTGCGCGGGGATAGCATTGCCAAAACCTATTGGGTGAATGGGCAGCCTGTCGCCGCGCGCGAAGGCGAATGGTTTCGCACTGGGGATCTTGGAGCATTGGATGAAGCCGGCAATTTGTACTTCAAGGGCCGCAAAAAAAATGTGATCGTTACCGCCGAAGGGATGAACATTTATCCCCAGGACCTGGAGGCAGAAATCCGAGCACAACCTGAGGTGCGCGACTGCGTTGTCGTAGGAGTACAGCGGGGAGGCAATGCGGAGCCGTGCGCGGTCTTAGTACTGCAACCTGACTTTGCGCACGGCGGTGAAGCGGCTGCACAGGCGATCGCCCACGCAAACCAAAAACTCTCCTCACATCAGCGCGTTCGTCATTGGCTCATCTGGCCCGATTCCGATTTTCCTCGAACTTCGACGCAAAAGCCGCGCCAGGATCTGATCTCTGCCTACGCTCATGCCCAAATTGAGCGTTCCGTAGATCAGAATGTTCCGCGGAGTGCTGTTGAGCAAGCAATCGCCGGCCTTACGAACCGCGCAGGGGACTCATCGGCGAAGCTCGATGACGATCTAAATCTAAGCTCTATCGATCGGGTGGAACTGCTCACAGCACTCGAGCAGCGATATCAAGTCGAATTGGATGAGGGTCGCTTCTCTGAAGCGAGTACGGTCGGCGACGTAGAGCGCATGCTCAACGAAGTCAGTCAGGCGCCGCGAAGTCGAAAGTATCACTATCCGCGATGGCCCCAGAAGCGGCTGGTCCGTTGGCTACGCCTAGCCATTTATTACCTCCTCGCCTGGCCTGCGACGCTCATTATGGCGAAACCCACAGTCGTTGGACGCCAGCGGCTCAAAAGCTACAGCTTACCGTTGCTCTTCATCAGCAACCATGTAACTTATATCGACGCTGGTCTGCTGATGTTCGCCATGCCGGCAAGATACCGCCATACGCTCGCAATCGCGATGCAAGGCGAGCTGCTAGCAGAAATGAGAAATCCTCCAGAACAGATTAATGTTTTTCAGAGAGCAGTCGAAGTACTCTCTTACTGGCTCGTGACCGCATTGTTCGACGTGTTCCCTTTGCCGCAACGCTCAGGTTTTCGCGAGAGCTTCGCGTTTGCCGGAGAGTCGATCGATCGCGGATACAGCGTTCTCGTCTTTCCCGAGGGACGTCGCACCACAGATGGAGAGATGGCTCCATTTCGCGCAGGTGTTGGGATACTCGCGCAGCAACTCAAAGTACCTGTGGTGCCGATGAGAATCGATGGCCTTTTTCGGTTGAAATCGGAACAGCGTCATTTCGCACGCAGAGGCGAGGTCAAAGTGATCGTCGGCGAGCCCGTGCAATTCGCAGAAGGTATGAGCGAAGAAGAAATCGCACGAGCTCTGCAGCAATGCGTTGAATCCCTGATCTAGAACGTAGGTCCTGGCTCGCGCGACTGATCGCAGACCCCATTTGTTGGCTGGGTGGGCAACGCTGGCGGCGTCTTCCATGCTGGCGGCTGCGCGAAATCGAAAAACTCGCTCATGTCATCTGCCCATTTGTCACGACTTGTAAGCGCAGGCACGCCAAAAGTGCTCTCGATCAGCTTCAGGATCGACGTCAGTTCGCGCGGCTTATGCGAAACAAAATGCGGCTTCACCCATGGTGAGATGACCATGAGAGGAATGCGGAAACCGGATAGATTGAACTGCCCCTTGACATCGCCGCTCTTCAGAATTGGAGCGATACCGTCGGGCGGCGGCACCTGGAACGGCGGCACGTGATCGTAGAGTCCTCCGCCTTCATCGTAAGTAAGAACGAACACCGACGACTGCCATGCTGTGCTATTCATCAACGCCGAAATGATCTTTTGTACGAGCGCAGCGCCGCTCTGAACGTTGTTATCGGGATGTTCATCCAGTCCGGTTGCGCCGGCGCGTTCAATGAAGACGACCTGCGGAAGGTCATCATCTGCCGTTGGAGACGCGAGCACGCTGTACCAGTTGTTAATGTTGTAAACCTTCGGTTTGATATCACTGCGGTAGTAATCGGCAAAGTCACTCAGGTAAATGTCGCTGTCCTGATAGTAGTAACGCCAGCTCACGCCCGCGGCGTTGAGCGCGCGGAAGATCGTCTCTTGTGTCCAGCCACCGGCGCCAGGCGTCGCGTTCACCGTATGACCGAAGGAGGTGCCAGTGAACATGTACATGCGATTGGGAATCGTGTTCGACGGTACCGATGAGAAGAAACGGTCGCTCGTAGCAAATTGCGTTGCTAGCTCGTAATAATAGGGAAGGTCGGACTGATCATAGTGTCCCATCTGGCGCGTGCCGTCTGGATCCTTGGTTGTTGTGTTCACCGTTTGCGTGAACTTGTCCATCAGGAACTTCGCCGCGGTAAAGTCCGTGCTCATGAAAGTGTCTGGGGACTGGAGATCCATATCGATATGGCTTTCATTCCAGGCGAAGTTCAGCCCTTCCATGCAGACGGTTTGGTAGTGATACGGCTTGACCAGCTTTCCAGTTTTCGTCTTCAGTGCAGTATTGGCATTGAAGCCGTCGATGTCGGACGGACTGGCTCCCGGAACTTTGGACGCCCGATATGCTCCAAGCACTCCGAAGTAGTTGTCGAAGGTGCGGTTCTCCTGGAGCATCACGATGATGTGCTTGATCGGATGATCCGGAACTGTCGGCGGCGGTACCGCTACGCTTACCACAACCTGCTGGGTCAGTTTCGCGCCACTCTGGTCCGTTGCCATCGCCGTGTACGTCGTGGTCACGCCCGGTGCTACTTTGAAGGCCCCGTTTGGCAGTAGCGCGCTTACATTCCCAATTCCCTGATCAATCGAAAGTGAAGTGAGCCCCTGCGAGGTCCAACTCAGCGTTGCGCTGCCGCCGGGCTGAATCGTGTCAGGTTGTACCGAGAAGTTCAACTGCACGGGCAGAACGGTAAGGGTTGCGCTTGAACTTGCCTGATGACCACTGGAATCGGTTACGGTTGCAACGTAAGTCACCGTGCCGGTAAGCGGGAATGTTGCCGATCCCGTGGGAACCGTGAGCTGGCGGTCTTCGGCTTCCGGCAGCGCCGGCGAGAAGCTGATCGAGGTTGCGTTACTCGCGCTCCAAGTCAGAGTCGTGAGCTGTCCCGCCACAACCGTCTGCGGGGTCGCCGAAAGTACGACGCTCGGCCCAGTCGACGCAGGTGGATTCGCGCCGCTGTCGACCGACGTTGTTTGAGGAGCGAGAGGCGATCCCCCGCCTGCGCACCCCCCACATAGGAAAACGATGAAAACTGCTGCGATGGTGGCAAGAGACTGAAATTTGCTGGTTGTAATGTTCACGACCCGGACTCGACCCACGAGCTTTGATTCAGCAGCTCTGGCCAGAGTTGCCGGTCGTGTCTTTCTAGGTATGGTTCAGGTCACAGGCGCTGGACTGAATGGAGCAAGGGCGTTGTGCAGTCCCCAATGCTCGGCCCAAGTCTTCTTTCTCCCGCTGGCGACGTCGAGGATGAAGCGAAAGATCTCCCATCCGACTTCCTCGATCGTCGCTTGGCCGGTAGCGATACGGCCGGCATCGATGTCGATCAGGTCGGGCCATCGCTCGGCGAGTGCCGTTCGCGATGAGACCTTCACGACCGGGACCATCGCCAAGCCATAAGGGCTCCCTTCACCCGTCGTAAATACGTGAAGGTTCATCGAAGCCAATTGCTGCGTTCCGCAGACGAAGTCGCTTGCCGGAGTCGCGGCGAAGACCAGACCTTTGGCTTTGACCTTTTCGCCCTCGGAAGCAACGGCCATGAGCGCCGATGTTCCAGCCTTTGCCACCGAGCCGAGAGCTTTCTCGACAACATTGGCCAGGCCCCCACGTTTGTTTCCTGGAGTAGGATTTGCAGTTCTGTCCGCTCCTCCGCGTGCGAGGTAGTCGTCGTACCACCGCATCTCTCGAATCAGATCGCGGGCGACTTGCTCATTGATTGCTCGCGGTGTGAGCAGATGTACGGCGTCGCGAACCTCAGTCACTTCTGAAAACATGACCGTCGCTCCGGCGCGGACCAGCAGATCAGCCGCATAACCTACAGCCGGATTGCAGGTCACACCGGAAAAGGCATCGCTTCCACCGCACTGAAGACCGACTACCAACTCCGAAGCTGGAACGGTTCTGCGTTGCCTTCCATTAAGCTGCTCGAGTCGCTTCTCTGCTGCTCGCATGATAGCTGCGACTACCTCTCCAAAACCGTGCTCATCTTGCATGCGAATGACGAGCGGATCGGATTCCAAAATGGGAAGGGTCTGTATGTCTCGGTCAGGAAACAGACGCGATGGCTGCAGCTTCTCGCATCCCAGACTGACCACCATCGGAGCCGCGCCGAGATTGGCGTGCGTTCCAATGTGCCGCAGCGTGGCGATCGGAATTTCTGAATCCGGCGCGTCCATCGCGACTCCACAACCGAACGTATGCGTGATTGCGATGACATCGTCCACATTTGGGAATCGTCGAAGAATTTCGTTCTTGATGCGGCGAACTGCATAGTCGACCGTGGGAGCAACGCACTGCACGGTCGTAGTAATTCCCAGAATGTTTTTTGTTCCGACGCTTCCGTCGCCGTTCGCGTAGCCCTCGAAGGTGTAGCCGGTCAACGCCGGTTGCGGCGGAGGCGGCGCTGTCGCCAGCGGGAGATCGTCCAAGGGAGGAGCTTGGGGCACATCGAGCATCTCCTCGCGCACCCAGGTGCCTGCGCGGATCGTCCGGTTCGCGAAGGCGATTGTGTGCCCATAGCGCGTGACGGCCTGGCCTGCGTCAATGTCGGACAGCGCGACTTTATGTGCTTGCGGGATTCTCTCCAGCAACATGGGACCATCGGCGATCTGTGTACCGCCAGTCAGCCCCTCATCGGCAACGACGATGGCGACGTTGTCGCGTGGATGCACGCGAATGCATGACGGCGCTGATCGGCTTGGGTGCATGGATAGCCCATGTTAGCGCCTCTTCTTCCCAGCGGCGAAAACGCACGTTTCGTGTACTAAGACACGATGCCTGTCGCGCTGACGTATATTGCAGAGCGTCCTCATGTCATCGGCAAATGAAGATCCGGAAAAGCTCTGTGCCATTTATGTGGACATGGGCACGACCAATACGCGAGCTTGGATAATGGAGGGAAGCCGCGTGATTGCGCGGCAGTCAGCGCCGGTAGGCGTCCGCGACTCGACGCGCGAGAAGTCGTCAAAGGTGATTCGTGGAGCCTTGCACGAGCTGATTACGCGACTTGGGCGTGAGAATTACGCTCATTGCAGCCCGACCTATATCGCCGCTGCAGGGATGATCACCTCTTCGCTCGGATTGACGGAAGTACCGCATGCGGCTGCCCCAGCAGGACTCGACGAACTGTCAGCCGGCGCACAGTGGCACTACTTCGAGGACGTATCCGATTTGCCAGTTCTTCTTGTTCCAGGAGTGCGCTGCGGCCCGGCGAATCCCAAAGCAGAACAGATTCACGAGGTCGATGTAATGCGCGGAGAGGAAACGCTGTGCGCAGGGCTCATTGCGCTCAACGTCGTGAGTCGCTCTGGTGTTGTCCTGAATCTGGGCTCGCATTGGAAGGCGATTCAGTTCGACGACGAAGGCCGAATCTCTTCCAGTGTTACTTCGCTTTCTGGCGAACTGATTCAGACCACACAGCAACATACAATCCTCGCCGACTCTGTCGCGATGAGCTGGCCCGATCGGCTGTCCCCGCAATGGCTCAGATCGGGAATGGATATTGGACGGCAGTCGGGACTCGCGCGCTCTCTCTTCTGTGCGCGGCTGCTCGACCTCTCTCATCAGGGCACTCCGGAAGATCGCTTGGCATTCGAGATTGGAGCCTTCATCGCGTCTGACCTCGACGCACTTCGAACACGCGGTGCTCTCAACTTACAGCGCCAAGTCGGCATCATCGGCAGTAAGGCACTTGCTGAAGCATGGCAATTCTCGCTCAGCGGTGCCGACATTCCATCAGCAATCATCGAGTCAGCAACTGTCGAGAATGCCTTCCTGACTGGCCTTAGGCTTATTCTGGAGAATGCACGGCATTCGCTGGATCGAACTTCAGCACACAACATTCGGAGGACCTTCAGCTCATGAAGCTGCGCAGCACCGCCTGGTTTGGCCCACGCACCCGCGACGGATTCATTCACCGCAGTTGGATGAAGAATCAGGGATTACCTGATCACTTGTTTGACGGACGTCCGGTAATCGGAATCTGCAACACATGGTCGGAGCTGACGCCGTGCAATGCGCACTTCCGCCGCATCGCCGAGTACGTAAAGCGTGGCGTGTACGAAGCCGGAGGCTTCCCTCTCGAATTTCCGGTGATGTCGCTGGGCGAGACGCTCATGCGGCCCACAACCATGCTTTTCCGCAATTTGGTGAGCATGGACGTCGAAGAATCAATCCGCGCGAATCCTATCGATGGGGTCGTTCTCCTGGCTGGCTGTGACAAGACAACACCGGCGCTGTTGATGGGCGCCGCCAGTTGCGATCTGCCGTCCCTGATGATCTCCGGCGGGCCGATGCTGAACGGAAAATTTCGCGGGCACGATATCGGCTCCGGCACCAACGTCTGGAAGTTCAGCGAAGACGTGCGCTGCGGCGTGATGAGCCTCGGTGATTTCATGGATGCTGAGGCCTGCATGAGCCGTTCCGCCGGACACTGCATGACGATGGGCACAGCTTCAACGATGGCGTGCGTCGTTGAAGCGCTTGGCATGGGGCTGCCTATGAACGCCGCCATTCCTGCCGTCGATGCACGCCGCTACACGCTCGCGCACAATGCCGGGCGCCGGATTGTGGAAATGGTGAAAGAGGATCTGCGCATGTCGAAGATCCTCACGCGCAAAGCGTTTGAAAATGCAATTCGCGTTGTCGGTGCGATCGGCGGATCGACAAATGCCGTCATTCACCTGATCGCGATCGCCGGCCGCGTGGGAGTCGAACTTTCTCTGAAAGATTGGGACACGCTCGGTCGCGATGTCCCCTGTCTCTTGAATCTCATGCCGGCAGGCAAGTACCTGATGGAAGATTTCTATTACGCAGGTGGATTGCCCGCGATCATTCACGAACTCGGCGATCTCATTCATCGCGACGCCGTCACCGTGAACGGCAGGACGATTGGCGAGAACGTGAAAGATGCTCCTTGCTACGACCAAGATGTTATCGCCCCGCCGGAAAAGCCGATTCGCGAACACAGCGGGATTGCGGTCCTGCACGGAAATCTTTGCCCCAATGGTGCCGTGCTAAAGCCCTCAGCAGCGACTCCCGAATTGATGAAGCACACAGGCCGAGCCGTCGTCTTCGAAAACATCGAGCACTTCTACGAACGCATCGACGACCCCAGTCTCGATATCGACGAGAGCTGCGTGATGGTGCTCAAGAACTGCGGCCCGCGCGGCTATCCGGGAATGCCGGAAGTGGGCAATATGCCTCTGCCGTCGAAGATTTTGAAGAAAGGCATTACCGATATGGTCCGCATCTCCGACGCGCGCATGAGCGGAACTGCCTATGGCACCGTTGCCTTACACGTTTCGCCGGAAGCCGCTGCCGGCGGGGTGCTCGCCGTTGTGAAAGACGGCGATACTATCGAACTGGACGTTGAAGCAAGAAAACTCCACCTGAACGTACCTGATCAGGAAATCAAACGCCGTTTAGCCGAATGGAAGCCGCCGAAGCCTGTCTTCGAGCGCGGCTATTACAAGCTCTATTTCGACCATGTGATGCAAGCCGATAAGGGAGCCGACCTGGACTTCCTGCCAGGCGGAAGCGGCGCCGGCGTGCCGAGGGACAGCCATTAGCCTGAATCAGAATTGGCGAATTTCAGAAGAACAGGGAGATATGCAGCGCGCAAATTTCGAGATGACAAAAAATCTGTGGATTTCGCCGGAAATCTTTAAATTTGCCTTCGAACCAGGGAACTGAACAGGGAATCTAGGGAAGTGCGTTCTAAGTCGAGGCGTATGCAGTAGTTGGAAGGATTCTCCGGAAGACAAGAAAGTCGAATAGGGAAGGCTCAGGGAATTCTTCGCTGTTGCACCGTACCCTTCGACGAACGTTTATGAGCTGCCCCGGCTTTCAGATCACGAAGCTGAGCGCGCAGATTTCGCCAAAAAGTCAAAGTCACATCCTCGCGGAGCCTGGGTGACGCTGCGCCGAAAAAGAGCCGCATAGCCTCGCTCGGGAACCGGAGGCGGTTGGAATGCCGCCAGTCTCGCCTCTCGTTCTTCCGCGGAGATCAGCAAGTCGAGGCGATTCTTGGAGACCGATAACGCAACGCGGTCCCCGGTTCGCACTGCCGCAAGCGGCCCTCCTGCCGCAGCTTCTGGCGCGACATGCAGAACCACCGTTCCGAAAGCCGTGCCGCTCATGCGCGCATCGGAGATGCGCACCATGTCCTTGACTCCAGCTCGAGCGAGCTTGGCGGGAATCGGAAGGTAACCCGCTTCCGGCATGGCTGCGGCCAATGGCCCGGCATTCTTGAGCACCAGAAAATCCGATGGGGCAACATCGAGATTGGGATCGTCGATGCGCTTCGCCAGATCGTCCAGACCATCAAACACAACGGCACGGCCTTCGCACTCGAAAAATGAAGGATTCGCAGCAGCACGCTTGAAGATCGCGCCATCCGGAGCAAGGCTCCCGTTCAGAGCGATAATGCCTCCCTGTGCCGAAACGGGATCGGAAGCGCGATGAATGACCTTGTGATCGACAAAACTCGATTGCTCACCATCCCTGAGCCGCTCGCCTAGCGTGCGCCCGTCAACGCCGATGCAGTCTAGATGAAGCAGTGGACGCAGTTCGCGCAGCAGGGCGGTCATTCCACCAGCAGCGTAAAAATCCTCCATATAGCCTTCGCCGACCGGCTTCAGATCGACTAAGACTGGCGTCTCGTCAGAGATTCGATTGAGTTGCTCATATGTGAGTGGGATCCGAAGGCGCCCCGCGATTGCAGTGAGATGGATCACGGCATTTGTTGATCCACCAATCGCAAGCAGGACACGCAACGCATTCTCGACTGACTTGGGCGTGATGATTTGCTCAGGAGTGATTGGTTCAAAGGCCAGGCGTACTGCAGCCTTTCCGGTATTCTCGGCAGCCACAAGTCGTGCCGCGTGAACCGCCGGAATCGCCGCTGTCTCCGGTAGGGACATTCCGAGCGCCTCGGCAATGCACGCCATCGTGCTTGCCGTTCCCATTACGGCACAGGTGCCGGCTGTAACCGCGAGATTGCCTTCTACTTCGCAAATTTCTTCATCGCTCACTTCGCCCGCGCGATACTTCGCCCAGAATCGCCGGCAATCGGTACACGCGCCCAGACGCTCGCCACGATGTCTCCCAGTCATCATGGGCCCAGTGGCCAGCTGAATCGCCGGCTTTCCCGCCGATGCGGCACCCATGAGCTGCGCTGGAACTGTCTTATCGCACCCGCCAATCAGCACAACGGAATCCATGGGCTGCGCACGGATCATCTCCTCCACATCCATCGACATGAGATTGCGGAACATCATGCTGGTCGGATTCAGAAAGACTTCACCGAGCGAAATCGTAGGAAAAGATAGCGGGAGCCCACCAGCCGCGAGCACGCCGCGCGAGACGGCGGCGACGAGATCATCCATCGTGCGATGACAGTTATTGAAGCCACTGCCCGAGGTAGCGATTCCCACTACGGGCCGATCGAGCATCTCGCCGGAGAATCCCATCGAACGAGCAAACGACCGCCGCAGAAATCGCGAAAACTTGCGATCGCCATAATTCGTGAGCCCACCATCTAGCCCGGGCGGTCTATCCGCCATCTCCGTGACCTCTTGTGTTCACCATCGTGACCTTCGTGTTCGCTCTTCTCGTTAGGTCCCAGCCACAGAACGTCGCTGAGCCGGACGCAAAAAGAAGCACAATACGGCCGCAAGCAGCAGCGCCGCACCCAAACTCCCAAAGCCATAAACGAACCCCCCGGAACGCTTCAGGAAATATCCGATCACTACCGGTCCGAAATAGCCTCCAAGATTTCCGATCGCATTGATCAATCCCATTGCGCTTGCTACCGATTTCTGCGGCAAAGTTTCCGTGGGGATTGCCCAAAACGGACCAAGCGATGCATAGACGGCCCCCACGGCGATTGAGAGTAAAGAGAAGCAGAGCAATGGCTGCTGCTGCACAGCGAGGGCGAGCAAGAATGCTCCGCCGGAAACAATGAATGTCACGCTCATGTGCGCGCGCCGCTCGCCGGTTTTGTCGGAGCTCTTGGCCGTAACAACCATCATGATTGCAGCCAGAATGTATGGAATGCTGACGATGTTCCCCAACGTAAGTTCGCTGAGATTCTTAGCTTTTTGAACCGCGGATGGCAGCCAGAACAGCGATCCATAGCTGCCGAAATTGCGCATGAAATAGATCACGATCAGGAGCATCACTTGTGGTGAAAGCAGTGTGGCTAGATATCCCACCCGCTCCGAGTTCTTCGACTCAGCGGCTTCGTGAGCGAGAGTTGCCTCGAGATAATCGCGCTCACCAGCGGAAACCCATTTCGCGTCCTTGGGATAATCGTCGATCATCGCCAGCCAAATGAGCAGCCATAGAAACGGCAACCCGCCTTCGACGATCAAGAGCACGCGCCAGTCCCAGTGCTTCAGCAGCCATCCCGAAAATGGCGAAGAGATCACTACCGAGATCGGAAGGCATAGCATCCAGTAGGCGTTTGCGCGGGCACGCTCGTGGCGTGGAAACCAATGCGCAACCAGTACCAGCACCGCCGGCCACACACCACCTTCCGTCAGTCCCAAAACGAGACGCATCCACCAGAACTCGCGCGCCGTAGTCACGAATCCAGTCGCGACCGAGCACAGTCCCCAAGCCGCCAGAAGAATGGCCACAACGCGCTTCGCGCTCCAGTGCTGCGCCAGATGTCCAGCGGGCATCTGCAGGAAGAGGTATCCCCAGAAAAAAATGCCCACAGCATCTCCCGCCTGCTGCGGATCCATGTGCAGCTGCGCGCTCATCTGCGGCAGCGCCATCGACACGTTGGTTCGGTCGATGTAGGAGATCGTGTACATCACGAATGAAACGGAGAGAATGCGCAGCCAACGTTGTTCTGGAATGCGAACGGCAGCCGGTGTGATGGTTTGCGACAACGTTTGCCTCAGGGTTGCAGATTAGTTGTTCAGAGTTTCGAAATCGTTACTTTTACTGTCGATGGTTCTACTTTCGATGCTCTCAGGGTTCTGTCATCCTGAAAGCGCTTCTGTTGCGCGAAGGATCTCCCGCAAAGGCCTTGGACTTGATGGGCGCTCGAATGGCTCCTCCACGATGCACTCACGATTCTCGCCGAAGAGCATCGCAGCCGCATTCCAACCTGAAACATCGCCGGAGATCCTTCGCGCAAAAGAAGCGCTTCAGGATGACAGACCTAGGAAATCTCGTTAACCCAATTTGCACTCTTTGAAACTAGAATCTCGTTGAAAGTAGAATCTCGTCGTCCAAAACCTGAAAGCTCCGGTCTTGGTATTCTCTGCTGTTCCGGTTCCAACCCGGCATTCTGCTGAATAAAACCGGTGAAGCGTACGTGCATCGAACATTATCCACATCGCGCATCGCCTGTCACTCTCTGGCGGTGCGATGACTGAACACTCCCCGTCACGACTCGCGCGTGCAGTGAAGGAGTCCGGCGCGCCGCTCCTCGGCATCGCCGCGTACATTTACGATCCGATCTTCGTCGAGATCGCAGCCAGACTCGGCTTTCGCGTGCTCTGGATTGAGATGGAGCACGCGCATATCACCTTCGCCGAAGCGGCCGATCTGTGCCGCATTGCTTCGGGCGCTGGGATGCTTACGATGATTCGCATTCCCGACAACCGCCGCGAGAACGTGCTGAAAGCCGCCGAATGCGGACCCGACATCCTCGATCTCCCAATGGCAGATTCGCCCGAAATCGTGCGGACGTTCATTCAGCACGCACGGTTTCGTCCATCAGGCGCGCGAGGATACTTCAGCGTCCCTCGCGCGCTGGACTACGGAATAACCGACAGCCTTCCGGCAGCCCAGCAGAAGGTCAATTCTGAGTTGAGCCTGATGATCCAAATTGAAACTGAGGAAGCGGTGAATCGGGTGGATGAGCTCTGTGCCATTCAGGGAATCGACATCTTTATCGGCCCAGCCGATCTTGCCGCCAGCCTGGGCGTACCCGGACAGACAACACATCCCAAGGTTGCCGAAGCAGTGAAGAACATCCTGCGCAGCGCGCGCCAACACGAAAAGTTGGTCGCAGTGGGCGCCCCGCTGCCTGATGTGCAGTTCTGGGCCGACCAGGGCATCGACCTACTCTTTTGCGGAAACGATATTGCCTGTCTGCGAATGGGCGCACAAACGATCCTCAATCAGGCCAGCGCCGCCATTCATAATCGGAAAGCGAGCACTCCTCACTCATGATGTTCAAGAAGCTCAATCGAACTGACCTGAATATCTCCCGCCTCTGCTTCGGCACCATGACCTTCGGCAAACCCGCGGATCAGGCGATCTCGACGCACATGGTCGATCAATGCATCGAAGCAGGCATCAACTTCTTCGACACCGCCAACATGTATCAGCTTGGCGTAGCTGAAACCATGCTCGGCGAGGCACTCAAAGGCCGGCGCAAGAACGTAATCCTGGCCAGCAAAGTCCGTTTCAAAATGGGAGATGCGCCCGACCAGAGCGGTCTCTCGCGCAAAGCTATTCTACGTGCGATCGAAGAGAGCCTGAAGAGACTGCAGACCGACTACCTCGATATCTACTATCTCCATTTCCCCGATTACAATGTCCCAATTGAGGAAACGCTCGACACGCTCGAGCAGCTCGTGAAGCAGGGCAAGATTCGTTATCCGGCGACTTCGAATTATGCTGCCTGGCAGCAGACCGAAATGCTCTGGATCGCTGAGAAGAAGAACTATAAGCCCGCAGTGATTACGCAACCGATGTACAACCTGCTTGCACGAGGGATCGAACAAGAATGGCTGCCGATGACCAAGCATTATGGGCTGTCAAATATCGTGTACAACCCGTTGGCGGCCGGCCTGCTCACCGGCAAGCACCAGATGCAGACGGTCACTCCAGGCACGCGCTTTGACAACAACAAGCTTTACCAGGGCCGCTACTGGCACCAGCAGGACTTCGAAGCCGTAGAGAAACTGAAAGGCATCGCGCAGAGATCCGGACGCTCCCTCATCAGTATCGCCTTCAACTGGCTGCTGCATCACACCGCGACGGACTGCGTGATCCTCGGCGCATCGCGTCCGGAGCAGCTCGCGCAGAACCTCGCAGCGTGTGAAGAGGGATCTTTGCCGGAAGATGTTGTGAAAGGCTGCGATGAAGTGTGGAAAGAATTGCGCGGGCCGATTCCGGTTTACAACCGCTGACGAGCTTCGCATCTCTGATTTGTAAAACCTGCCCGGAATCGCATAGCATTGGCGCCCAGAGTAGGCGAACTCAGAGCGCCATGTGGCCGTGCTGGAGGCAATTGTGGCAAAGCTGGAAGGCGACGACGATCAGGATAGGAGAATCGCGGAGTTGAGGCGCCGTGCAGAAGAGCTGTGCGGCGGCGACATGGAAGTGGGCACAATGGACGACTGCCCGGCCGAAATGGAAGAGTCGTTCTGGAAACACGTGGTGGACTACGAAGAGGCTCCATTAACCACGAACTTTCAGCAGTTGGAAATGGCCGGCGTGTCACTCCCCGCTCCGGATTCGCTCAAGGACGAGGAACTCACCGCAAAACTTTGGGAGGTGATCCATAAGCTCGCACTGCTCCGAGTGTTTATCGAGCAGACCGATCATCTCAGCGACCGCGAGCTGTATACACATCTCTGGACCGATTCACTCCGGGAAGAAACCCCGATGATGCCGCCGAATGCAAATGGGGCGTGGCATATCCAAATGCTCGGCGGCTGCAGCGACGAAGACAATCAGCTCTATCTCAAGTATTACGCTGATGAAGCCTGGCGCCGGCAGTGGCACAAGGATTTCCCCGATGATCCCATTCCCGCGCACGAAGACCTGCCTTATGATCGCGACCGACTACTACCCAAGCCGGATTACGATCTGTCCGCTAACGGGGAACCCAACTGACTGAGCCGCAGAATTAGGAGCGGAACAGAATTGGTCGGGGCGGAGGGATTTGAACCCACGACCCTCTGCTCCCAAAGCAGATGCGCTACCAGGCTGCGCTACGCCCCGACTGCTCTGATTGTAACGTAATCACATCGAGAACCAGCCGCCTGAGCCGACGCCCTAATGCCGCGAAGGCGGAAGTCGCAAAGCCGTGATTACCCGTTACGCCTGAGCAATGAAGTCGATCAACACCCTCTCTGCCCAGCGTCCGTCGTATCCATTCGGAGAAGCCAGGAAGGCGCAGTGGCCACCGTGCGCGGTTTCGATGAAGTGAATTGCTGGATTGCCAATCAGCTTCGCTCTGGTTTCGGTCTGGATACGGATAAAAGGATCATCATCTGCATGAAGCACCAAAGTGGGAACGCGGATGTGTTCTAGGACGCGAGCTGCTGCTGCGCGATGGTAGTAGTCGTCGGCTCCGGCGAAGCCTTCGTAACGCGCGGTGATCTCGTGATCGAACTCGCGAATGCTGGCGAAGCGGCGTAGGTGCGCGAGATCGTACACGTCGGGAAATAGCATGGCTTTGCGTTGGTAGCGTTTGCGCAATCCGCGGAGGAAACGCCGCTCGTAAAGCCAGTTGCGCCAGGAGTGCAGCGCGTCGGCGGACGCCGCGAGGTCCATTGCGGGTGAGACCGTCGCGAAGGCCCTTACCTGGATGGGCGCATGATCGCTCCATTCGCCCGCAAGTTTGAGCGCAAGATTACCTCCCATGGAAAATCCCACAATGGAAATCCGCTGCAAGCCTTCTTCTTCGATCAGCGCTTTTGCCACCGCGCCCAGGTCGGCGGATAGTCCGGAGTGGTAGAGCGTCGGGGTGAGCATCTCGGTATCGCCGCAGTTGCGCATGTTCATGCGGATGACGCTCATGCCCGCGGTCCAGGCCTTGCTGCCGGTCCCAATCACGTACTGTGATTCCACCGATCCTTCCAGGCCATGAACAATAATGACCGCCATTGCCTCCTTGCGATCAGGCTGCCAGTGGCAAACGCATTCGACTTGAACGTGCGCGCCAGAGCGATGCTCATCGACTACAAAACGCCGGCGCTCGCCTGGGGGCAGAAGATTGGTGCGCGGCAGAAAGTTTCCGGCGATCGTCTGTAAATGTCCGTGCCGGAGACCACGGCGGGGAACGAACTTGTACTCGGAAGACACGTCCATTCGTGAGGGGAGAGGAAACAGGGGACAGGGAACAGGCGGCAAGAGAACCTCAAGCTAAGGGTGACGCCAGGGGACTGGCAAGCCCGCCCTGTTCCCTGTAACCTGTCCTCCGTACCCTAATTCCTATGCCTATTTTCGAGTATATCTGCAAGGATTGTGAGCGACGCTTCGAGGCTGTCGTTCGCGGAGCGGATTCTCCCCTTTGTCCGTCCTGTTCAGGGAAAAATCTTGAGCAGCAATTGTCGAGCTTCGCGGTGGGAAGTTCTGAGAAGAGCTTCGCCTCATCGCCGGCCCCTTGCGGGAGCTGTGGCGATCCTCGCGGCCCGGGCGCCTGCTCAATGAACTGAGTTCGCGGCATCAGCGGAAGAGTCCACCGAGACCGCGCAACTCCCGTTCACTGCGCCGGCCGCCGGGTTGCACTCGGGCTGCTCCCAAACTGCGCGGCACGAGATGCTGCTTGTTTAAGCTATGCGGATTGAGACGCACGACGAGCCGTGCCGGGAAAAACCTCCACGTTTGCTATTCCCATAAAACTGCGAGCGGCGAGCGCGATGGGTAGTCCGACAATGAACATGTGCTCGATCAAATTCACCACGAACAACGTTCCAAACACCGGCCATCTGTGGATCGCGGATAACGGGATTACGACGAAGTTCATGAAGAAATAAACAGCAACGCCGAAGAGCAGACCGGAAGAGAAAGCACGGCCGATCATCCAGCCGAGCTTTCGGCTCGCAAGGCAATAAGTCACGGCTGCGCCGAAGGCAATGGTGAAGTGCAGGAGCAATCCAAGCAGGGCAGTCGCCATGCCGCCGCGAAGAGCGACGGGACCGACCAGGCCTCCGGCGATTCCCTGCAGCAAGCGCACCGGCGGAACGCCTTTGGTGCCATAAAGGGCGAAAGCATAGGCGATGTCGAGCACGCCGCAAATGAGTCCACCCCACAGAATGGCTCTTCCCATTCTGGGCTGGCTCTTTTTGTCGTCCAATCCCTATACTCCTCGGTCGGAGCCGGAGCCAGCGCGCAAGCGCTCCTGCGCAGCGCATTACGCGCTGGAACTCCGCCCCACGTCGCACAGCATGAACAAAATCTAGACGGTAATCGCGCAGAATCGGCTGGAAATCGAACAGATTCCGACGAAAACTATCGCTTCAGAGACTTCGGCGAGATGCCGAGCACTCGCTTCATCTGCGCCGCCAGATGACTCTGGTGAGCGAACCCGGTTTCGAGCGCTACCTGGCTGACCGGCAAATCGCCTTTGCGCAGCAGCTCTGCCGCACGATCGATCCTGCGCCGGATCACATACTGGTGCATGGGCACGCCAACCGCCTTGCGAAATAGAACCTTGCAGTGCGAGACACTCAGCCCGGCAACATCGGCAATCGACTGCAGGGAAAGATCGGCCCCGAGGTTTTCCTCGATAAACGCTAAAACCTGTTTGAGCTTGTGCGGCGATAGTCCGCCGTTGAGGTTTAGAGAAGTCTGCAGGGAGCTATGATTCGCCACCAGCTGCGAGGCCATTGCCGTCGCCAGGCTGTCCATATATAGGCGCCCACCTGGACATCCGCTTTCCATCTCTGCCTTCAGCGCCCAGGCAATGTGTTCCAAGCTGGTATCGCGGGTTTGAAAGCGGTTTCTGATTTCAACTCTGCTGCCATCGGCGTCGAGTTCCTCTGCCGCCTGTTGCAAGAGCTCCGGCTCCAGACCAACAACGAGCGCGGTGTCCTTGTGCTTGAGTTCCCAAATGCCGGGGAGAAACGGCGGGATTACATCAATATCGCCGTGTACGGCATTCCCGGTATGGGAGACGCCAGCGCGACGGCAGGTCATGACGGCGGCAGGCCCAACGTGGATTGAGACAATCGTCCGAGCTGAGCCGCCGAATTCCACCAGCCCAGGTTCATCCGACATCAACGTTACGCGTACTCGGTCGGTCGAGGATGTGAAGAGAATCTCACGTCCGGGAATCGGCGACAGGAGAACTGAGCTGCTCGTCTGCATAGGCTAAAAGACGTATGAGCTGCCCATCAGTTTGCAAGCCGACCAGCTCAGAACCGAGCAAAATCGGACGATAAAGAGCAGATTGAGGAGGTAGGCTTCGTTTTTTGAGAACCTGTAGGATTCCCGGATGATTCCTCTCGGCGTAAAGGTCGAACGAGAAACCGAAATAACTGTTTACTTGCGTGCAGGCATACCCAGGTTTGAACGAGATGGCGAGGCCATTCTCGATGTAGACCGGGAGGGTAGGTGGATTCGTGGCTTGGAATTGCTTGGCAGCGTCCATTTCAACCTGGCAAGAGCAGTTCGCCCTTTTAACCCAAGCCCTCCCTTGAGTGAAGGTAAGGGTAGCGTCACATATGACGAAGAAGCCAACGCCGCATTCTTCTATTTCTCGATGAAGGAGCCGCACGCTTCGGTGCAACAAAGCACCGCTGTTGGGTACTCACATTCACTCACGCCGGATGCACGTTTTGCCTTCGACGAAGAGGGTGGATTGCTCTGGGTGAGATTTTCCTTACCCAATGAGGTCAGCAGTGCAGCGGATTTTGTTGCGCTGATCGATGCCCCACTAGGATGAGATTCAGGGCATTCAGTTTCAGCTACCCGAAAAACCGCTGACTACCACTCCCCCGCTTTTTGCAGTTTCCGGATCTTCCGCTTAATCAGGTCGCGCTTGAGCGCACTGATATGGGAAATGAACAGCTTTCCGTTGAGGTGATCGGTTTCGTGCTGCATGGCGCGCGCGAGCAACTCTTCGCCGTCAGATTCGAACCATTTGCCTTCGACGTCCTGCGCACGCACGGTGCACTTCATTGCTCGCGTCACGTTCTCGCGAAAATCGGGCAGACTGAGGCAGCCTTCACTGTGCGTTTGCCGGCCTTCTTTGCGGATGATTTCCGGATTAATAATCACCAGTGGAGCCGCTGGATCTTCTTTGAACGAGCAGTCGATGACGGCGATGCGCTTGGAAATCCCGATTTGGGGCGCAGCCAGGCCGACGCCGTGAGCAGCGTACATCGACTCAAACATGTCGTCGATCAGTTTCTTCAGTTCGTCGTCAAAAACCGTGACTGTGGCGGCGGGTTTATCCAGAACGGAATCGCCATACTTCACGATGGGGTAGATCATTCGTGCTGTCTGCTCAATACTCCGCGATCTGCTTGCAATACGATTTGTAATTCCGTTCGAATTCGCCTGCCGAATCCCCGCCGAATTTTTCCAGCGCGGCGCGCGCGAGAGTCAGCGCAACCATCGCCTCCGCCGCCACTCCGGCTGCGGGAACGACGCAGACGTCCGAACGTTCATAAGCAGCTTTGACCGGCTCGCGCGTGGCGAAATCCACCGACTCCAGCGGACGCCTGAGAGTAGAAATCGGCTTGAGATAGCCACGAACGACGACATCTTCTCCGTTCGAGATGCCGCCTTCGATTCCGCCGGCGTTGTTGCGAGCGCGCGTGAAACGTGTGAAGCGATCACCACCGTTCTTTTCGCCGGCGTAGCCGATGGCGTCGTGTACCTGCGAGCCGAACGAGACTGCCGCTGTAACTCCACGTCCAATCTCGACCGCTTTCACGGCCTGCAGCGACATGACGGCGGCTGCAAGCTGGGCGTCGAGACGCTCATCCCAATTGGCATATGTCCCTAATCCGGGAGGAACGTGGTGCCCGATGACCTCGAAGATGCCGCCGACCGAATCGCCAGTGCGCAGCGCCTGATCGACTTCGGCTTTCATGCGCTGCTCGGCTTCGGCATCGACGCATCCCAGTAGAACTTCTTCCTTGCGCGCGAGAGCTTGCACCTGTTCCCAATCAGGAATGCCGTCGGAACTCGCTTTGCCAACGGCAATTACATGGCTGAGCACTTCAACTTCGATGCTCTTGAGCAGCAGTTTTGCGACGGCTCCGACCGCAACGCGAGCCGTGGATTCACGCGCTGAAGCCCGCTCGAGCACGTATCGAGCTTCAGGAAGGTTGTACTTGAGTGCGCCGGCAAGATCAGCGTGTCCAGGACGGGGCGATGCGACCCGCTTATGCTTTGCCGGATCACCAGCGCCGACGGGCAGAACCTCTTCCCAGTTCTTCCAGTCGCGATTTTCGATGCGCAGCGAGATGGGAGAGCCGATCGTTTTTCCGTGGCGCACGCCGGAGATGAAATGTGCTGTGTCGCGCTCGATGCGCATGCGTCCGCCGCGGCCGTAGCCTTGCTGGCGCCGCCAGAGTTCGTGGTTCACGAACTCCTGATCGATCTCAATGCCCGCAGGAATACCCGAGATGACGGCGATCAGAGCCTCTCCGTGAGACTCACCGGCTGTGCAGAAACGAAGCATGAACGATAGATTCTAATCGAAGGGTGAACAGAACCGCCGCCGGTAGGCGGCGGGCCGGAGATGGCCGGATGGCCAGCTCCGGATGGCACGAGACTGCGAACATCTTGATCGAGCGCAGCCGCGAAAACCGCGGCTGCCCCACCGGCTACCGCCGGCGGTTCTGTTCCGCTGTCACCGCGCGCAACAGCTCCGCATCCAGCGTGTCCTGGCCCATCTCCCAGAACATCACGCCTCCAAGATGGTGCTGGCGCACGTACCGCAGCTTCGCGCGCATCGCCTCGGGACAGTCATAGCTGAAGAACTCGTTGTCGTTCCAGATCGAGCATGTCGCCAACTTTGCGTAGTACTGGCGATCAGCGGTCGCAGGCAGCGTTTTCAGGTTGCGATATTCAGGTGGAAGCTTCGAGGCATCTTTGGCCTGCTGGTACAGACCGTGATTGGTATCGCTCACGCCAGTCCAGCCTTTCCCGTAGAAGGGAATGCCGAAGACGATCTTGTGCGGCGGAACGCCGGCGCGGAGGAAATCCTGCACGGCATGCGCTCCGTAATGCGTGTCCATCGGAGGCTTCGAAGGGTCGGCGGGATCGTGAAACAGCGCGCTATGCAGGTTGGTGGTCTTCTCGCCATTCCAGTGCAGATCGTAGGCCATCATTCCGAGATCGTTCATGTACCGGCCAAGCGTTTTCAGATCGAAGTGCTTGTAATCTTCCGAACCGGCGGGAATCGCCGCCGTGAGCAAAAGCCCGGGACGAACTGCGTTGAGCTGACGCCGAAACTCCGCGGCCATGGCATTCATGTTCTTCGTGTCTTCCGGACGGCCGGGGATCATGCCCCCATCCACCGGATACTCCCAATCGATATCGATGCCATCAAAAACTCCCGGCGCGTGAATGCCCGGAGCGAAGTTGCCTTTGATGTAAATGTCCACACAGGACTGCACAAATGCGCGGACGTTTGCCGGCTGCGCCGCGTCAGAAAATCCGTCGGAATTCGCCCATCCGCCAAGCGAAATGAGGATTTTCAATTTGGGAAATTTCTTCTTGAGCTCCTGAAGCTGATGAAAGGTGCCATGAAGCTGATTCGGATCGGAGGAGTCCGCCGTTCGATCCACGTTCTGGTCCGCAGGAAACAGCTTTTTCAGCTCAACGTCAGGATTAGGAACCTCGCACCGTTTCTTCGCGACTTTGCCGAACGCGTAGTCGAGCTGAGTAAGAAGTCCCGCAGCGCCATTTTCGGCTAGCTGCTTCAGAGGGTAATCGCCGGAAACGGCGTGACGCTCAGCGTAGTAGCCGACAACCTGAAGTCGCGAAGTCTGCGCGAGGCCTGCACCGGAAAAAACCAGAGCCACTAGAATCTGCAAATGGAAATGGCGAAAGTGAGAGAACATTCAATTGCTGGGAATCCGTCGAACTCGGACTTTCTGCTCTGTGGCTACCGCGAAGCATCCCGTCCAGGTTTCCACCGGCTCAACTCGAAAGATGGCTTCTATTCGCGATGCCAGTCGAGCGCGGCTTGGCCACTTAAGCCGTAGCAGCAAAATTCCAGAATGTTGACCTGGAGCATATCGCCGAAGATCAGAAAAATCTAAGTCTTGCGTAATCAGGAATCTCTTCTCGTTCTGAGCTGCTCTCCAAATCTGCTGATCATCGTGGCCCGACAGGCGTTCATCCTCAATCATGTGTACATCATGGCCGAGCATCTGCAGATCGGCTTTACATTCGACAGGCAGATTCTCGTCTAACTTGATCCTCATTGAACGTTGGGAACTGCAGACACGGGAAGATCCTCCTCGGCTGATGCTGCGGCGAACGCAATCGCGGCCTTTACATCCTCTTGCTGTAGAGCTGGAAACGAAGAGAGGATTTGTTCGAGAGAATCGCCCTCGGCGAGGCTTGCCAACACTGTTCGCAGAGTTACTCGAGTTCCCTTAAAAACCGGTTCTCCACCGCAGATTTTCGCATCGCGGACGATTCGCGCTTCCCAATGGAGTGGTGTTCTCTTTGCGCTAGGCATATCAACAATAGTCGTTCAGCTCCATTGTATGTTCCATAATCCGGCTTCTCCAATTCATTAATCATGGAAAGAGTCGCAACACAGAGATTATCTAAATAGCCGGCCCGACTCGAGGCTCGCAAAATATGGGCACGGTTAGCATGGACGCACTGGTTACACGAATGAATACGGCCTTCTGCTGCCGCTTTTTGTCGTCTGTCATGCGCCTTCCTCCTCTTCCTCTAAGGCCATCTTGGCCAATTCGAGGTATTTTGCGTTGACGAATGGATTTTCTAAGAAGCTGGCGAACCTCAAAGCAGCGGTTGTGTTGCACTTCGCTTACTACAACTTCTGGCCGGATTCACAAATCCCTCAGAGTTACGCCTGCAATGGAGGCTGGAATTACGGATCACGTTTGGAGCGTTCCTGAATTGCTGACCACAATGGTATGATTCGCGCCCATCTATGGGAAAGAAGCGTAAGAAGTATTCCAAAAAGCGCTCCAAGGCAAAAAACAAAAACGCTCCCGAGGACGATAATCTGTTTGCCGATTCGCGATGTGCTATCACTCATGCATTCTCCAGTGGATGGGTACAAAACTCAGGTGTCGGATTTCTCTTTGCTTTAATCGCATTAATCATCGCTATGGCAACATCTACCCAAGTAAAGGCTGCCGCGCTCACATTCGCTTGCATCGGAACGGCTGCACTTTGGATTCTGACCACAGTAATAATTCGGAACGAAAATACAGTTGCGGAAACTGAATACGCGGGACTTCTTCTCCCCGATAATCGCCCGACGCCGGATAATCCGTGCCATGAGATTCCAAATGATGCAGTGGCTATATTGCTTGGAAGGTCTGCGGCGTATGCATCTGTATTTCCGCACACCGTACTCAGGATTAGAGGGGACGATGTGCTTACAATGAACCGGCTTGGGAATCAAATGGCTATTAGCGCGAAGGTGTTCAGCACTGATGGCAGAATCATCGCGGAAATTCGCGACAATGAGTTTTCGATCAACCCAAACAACTACTTCCGCAAAGAACGCCCTAATCGACACACGCTGCGCGTCTTTGATCAGCAAAACAGGAAGGTGCTGGACGTTGACTTCATCAATCCCAGAGCCATCCGTTTTTCTGGAATCTTTAACTACCCAAACCGTCCATTCGTGATATCCGAGACTGAGGGGATTGGGGCTAATACAATCTGCTTCGGGAATAACCGCAACGACATCAACCTCGATTAGCAACACGCTGTTAAGCCGCCGCCCAAATTTTCATAATGTAGCGATATCGTAGCTAGATCGGCTACAATGGTTGGTATGAAATTCCTCAGCACTCGCGAGCTGCGCAATCGACCGGGATTTGTTCGGGAGCTCGCGCAAAAAGAGGACCTCGTCCTCACTGCCAGCGGCAAGCCAATCGCGATCTTGTTAGGTGTTGAGGACGATAATCTCGAGGAGGCTGCTCTGGTTATCCGGCAGGTTCGGGCGCAGCGCGCGGTTTCGCGCATGCGGCGCGAAGCGGCGCGGCGCGGTCTCGATACCAGCTCAGCGTCCGCCGTCGATGCTCAGGTGCGCGCCGCGCGTGCCAAACGAAAATCCAAATGAGAGTGGTCATCGACACCAACGTGCTGGTGTCCGGCATCCTCAATCCCCATGGCGCTCCTGGACGCGTACTCGATGCTGTGCTCGCCAAGCGTATCACTGTGCTGCACGATGACCGCATCCTGAGTGAGTACCGTGAGGTATTGATGCGACCCGTTTTCGGATTTAGACCGGCCGATATCGAAGCTCTACTGGATTTCGTCGATATGTCAGGCGAACATATCAGCGTGAGAGATATTCACGTCCTGCTTCCGGATCCTTCCGATCTGCCGTTTCTGGAAGTGGCCGTAGCCGGCCTCGCAGACGCGCTGATCACCGGAAATCTCAAGCACTTCAAAGCCAAACGCGGGCGATACGAGGTGGTTGTCTGCACGCCGGCAGAGTTTTGGAAACACAGCTAACGCGAACAGTGGATACGAAGGGATGAAGGCAATCGAAGAGGTCACACAGATCTTTGTGACCTCAGCTTCGTGACCTTCGTGTTCGCCTTTCTCGGTCACACGAACGAATAAGGCGGCCATGGGCCGGTGCATTGGATTTCGCGGCGGGCGCGCAACAGTTGCCCGGTGGGCTTGATGATGTTTCCGATTAATGGCGCTTAAAGTACTGCACTGCACGCTCATGAGCCTCGGCCTTGTCTCGTGATGTGAAGGTTCCCAGATTGCGCCTCTTGCCTGTCTTCGGATTCTTCTTGCGTGAGTACAGCCGGTACTCTCCAGATTTCAATTTGCGGATCATGCAATGTGAGATGCGATTCAGATGCTTCGAGCTTGCATACGGTCTAAGTCTCAACCTCCTCGGACTCACCCTTATCCGGCAGTCGCCGATGCAGAAGCCGCTGGGCTGCTGGACACCACACCGCAAACATCAGCCCTGGGCTCATGTCTGGGTTACCGTAGCTACGAAGCTCCCGCGGCGACATCTTGATCGAAAGCAACGTTCTGTACCATCGTTATGAGTTCTTCATTCAACTTCAGTCGTTGTGACTTCAGCGCCTGCAGTTCGTTGCGCAACGTAGCCAGGCGATCTTCCTGCGAGTCAAGTTGATGCGTATAACGCTGCAGAAGAGCTTTCTCTTCGGGACTACCCTTTAATGCTTTCATGTTTTCACGAAGACGATTCTGATCGGTGACGATAGCGTCGATCTCCTGCTGCTTGACCCTGCTTTGGTCCTCCAGGTTCGCAATGGCAGCCTTCTTTTCGAGAATGCGCCGAAATGCCTGCTCGATTGCAGCAGGGATCGTCTTCTGCTCGACCCACAATGCGACTTGCTGATCGTTAATGTTGCTAACTGCAATTTCGCTACTGTCGGGGTGGAACTCCTTCACGAGTAGCTTTGCATCCTTGCCGGCTTCGACGTTTATGCGGAACCGGTGGTAGGTCGTCGTTGATTCCTCGGGCTTTAGCCCTGTCTCGAGTTTCCAATCCGCACCTTTTCTCGGATGTTCAATCACGATCGTTCGCGGCGTGTTATCAGCGTCATGGATGAGATATGTTTTCGCGGTCCGATCAACGGTCGTAATTGTCATAATGCCCTTTGCGATTCGCAAGTGAGTGGCTTTTTCAGTGCCCTGATCCTCGTCATCATTGGATCCTTCGGTAGTGATGCGGATACCTTGATCCGCAGCGTAGGAGACGATGCGTTTTTCTCCGGGCTTAACAGGATCAATGAGTCCTTCGCCGGCGAATGCATCGGATTCGAGGACGTTGAAGCTTCCGCCGTCGAGGGTTAAGCCGCTGGAGTTTGTGATCCAAAGGCTACGCAGCGGAGCGCTCTCGCCGGCGGCATTCCAGAGCGTTACCTTCTCGGCCTCGATGCGCGACTGCAAAATGGGAACGAGCGCAGACTGATTCTTCCCGATCGTGACCTTTTGTTTGAGGTCATATTCAAATAAATCGCCAAGGTCTTTCGACGTTGCGGCGGCAACGACGGAAGAAAGCATTGCACTTTCGGTATTCAACGTTACGGGGGATGCACTCACCTCTACAGTCTCAGCCGCGCTGGCAACATCGAGCCGGGCATTGATTTGATTGCTGCGCAGATTACCGAGATAGACATTACTAAACTGAAACGTCTTAAAGCCGGGTGCGGTAACTGTGACCATGGAATTGCCTGACCGAACGTTATTGAACGTATAGATCCCTTGTGAGTTGGAAGTTGCGGTCTGCGTTTCCCCTGTCACGTCGTTCCGTACCGTCACGACCGCACCGGAGACAACAGCGCCTGAAGCATCGGTTACAACTCCGCGCAGGCTACCGGATCCGACTGCAGGACCTGCCGCCGCGAGTCGAGCTTCAGCCGGTGCAGTTTCGAGAGTTCCTTCGTGAGTCTGGGGGGTGAGCAAATACGCTTCCGGAAGTCCCACTTCGGGGCGACGCACATAAAAAGGCTTCGAGATTGGCTGCACGAACGATTGCGGCGCTCCGGCAATGAGTGAAAGTTCAACGTTCTTCCAGTCTTCTCCCACAGTGTTATCCACAATCGCCCAGCCTTGCAGGAGCGGTTTTTCGCCGGCTTTGCTCGGAAGGATAATGCGGTAAGTGCTCTTCCAAACTGGTACCTCACTGATGTAGCTGACGAACAGATTGCGCTCTCCTACGCCAATGGTCGAGATCGTCATGCGGCGCAGATCGACATCCCGCGAACTGCCGATCAGGTTGAGGTACGAGCCAACTTCGCTCGCGAGATCGTGATCCAGTATCCGCACTGCAACCCCGGGAGTAAGTTCGAACGACTGGACCTCGCCGGTGTCGGCAAACAAGGACACGATCTCAACCTCGCGCGTGCCTTCTCCCTTAGAGTCAAAGCGTGTCTCTTTCTCGACGCTAAAGATGCGGCCGACTACAACTCTTCCACCTCCGCTCACCTGCACGCGCGCGCCGCGCAGTGCAGTCAGCAATACAGAACGATTTGACTGCTCGCCAAGCGGAAGTCGCAAAGCTCGCAGCCGCTGATCGATTGGAGCGAGTGAGTCGTATCGAATCCCTCCGATCTGGCCGCCATTGAGATCGACGGCCGTCAGCGACTTAAGGGCGTCGTTCAACTGACCAGTCGTGAAGTCGATATGAATGTCTTCATTACCGCGCACCTGGCCGGAATGCTCGAAGTATCCAACTCCATTCTTGTAAAGAACAACTCGCTTCAACGGCAGACGCCCAGAGAGGCTCTGCTCAGGCGAGCTTGCGACGGTGGGAGATTTCGTTGGAGTCGCTGCAAAAACCAGCGAAGTAAGTGTAAGGACTATGCCAGAGATGGGTGCTAAGACAATACGCATGGGTCTCCGCAATCTGCAATGGGGAAAGTGCGCTCGGATTTTATGAGAGAAGAAGGAAAGTAGGAAGCAAGAATTAGGAATAAATTGGTCTTTTCTTCTCGACCGGAGAAAAAGACAGGTCACTCCCTGCTGCTTTCCTGATGACAGCCAGAAACCCGCCTTCCGTTTATACGAAGGAGTAAGGCGGCCAAGGGCCGGTGCATTGGACTTCGCGGCGGTCGGCCCAGCGGCTCGCGTACTTCTTTAGAATCTTGTCCCATTTCGGGTGGTCTTTTTTGCGGACCAGGAAGGTCGCTTGCCACTCGAGGTTGGGCTGGCTGGAACTGACTTTGCCTGTCGGCGCTGAATCTGCAGCTACGGACTGAAGTTCGCGGGCGAAATCGGCTACATCGGGATCGAGCTCTGCGCGGCGTTTTACCTGCACCATGGCCGACTTGGCGCGGAGATAGTCGCGTCCGGAACTTACTTCAATCTTCGATGCAGGCGGAGTGGGATTCAGAAACAGCTTTACACCCCACTCTTCGGCGCCTTCGATGCGCGACAGCTTTGCTTCGAGCTGGGGTTTTTGTTCGCGAATGTGCTCAGTGAGCGATTTCTCGCTTTTGAACACAGTTCCAAATCGGGCCGGGAGCAGAGTAACTGCCTCGGAGATCTGGGCGACCGTTCGTTGATGGCGGACGCTCACCGCCGAAAGCCACTCGAGGTTCTCCATGTTCGCGGGGAGCCGCTCGCCGAATTCAACGGGCGAAACTCGGCTGTACCACGCGGTGAGGCCGCCGGATTCGAGGTGCTCCAAAGGGGAGTTGCCGTCGATCGAAGTCGGCACTTTCAGCGTGGGGGCTTTGGCGCTGATGCCGTATAGATACAGGAGGTGCTTTTCTGGCATTTCAGAAACCGGGTTAACACGGAGGTCACAAAGGCAAATAGAAGGTCACGGAGTACCTCTTCGTGAACTTGGGGTTGCCTTCGCGACCTTCGTGTTCGCTCTTCTTCGTATTTCCCATAATCGTTTGGTTAACCGTTGAAGTCCATCTTTACCCGAAATCTGGCCAGAGAAATCGGGGACTGCGTAGTACTCCCGCTCGGAACTCAGGCGTGACAACGTCGCCAACTGCCACTCACGCGCGAGACCACAGCGCGGGCATTTCCCATTTTGGGTCGGCAGCAGTCGATTGACGAAAACAGCTGCCGGGTTGAGCCCGAGCTCGTCGAGACTCGCAAGCAGCCGTCCGGTCTGGCGATCTGGCAGCGGCTCGGCAAGCATCACGACAAACACACGGGCGCGCGTGCGATCCTTCAACAACTGTGCCAGCTCTCTGGCGCGCTGCGAGATCGACGCGACTTCCACGGCCAGTTCCTGGGCCAGCGGCAGTGTACGGTGCGCGGAAAGGCTTTTCAACAGCAGGCGCGTCCAGACGACGAGACGCTCAGGCGTTCGCAGCAGTTCGAGCGCGTGTCCGGTGGGCGCCATGTCGATCACCAGCGTGAGGTCGCGGGCTTCGATGAAGTCGAGCAGCTTGAAGACGGCGAAGATTTCGTCCACCCCAGGCGGCACGATGTCGAGGAGGGCTGAGAGCATTTCATGCTCGAACGAGAGCTCAACATGTAATCCGCCTTGCTGCACCTGCAGCGATTGCGCGATCACCTGCTTCACTTTCCGGCTCCAGGCCACGTATTCGGCGGTGGAATCGACCTCGACTGCCTGAAAGTGCCTGTCGCGCAGTACTGGTTTGGGAACTGGCCCGACATTTTGCTCGAAGAGGTCGTCCAGCGATGGAGCGGGATCGGTGGAGCAGATGAGTACGTTTGCTCGCGGATGTCGTTCGCGCTGCGTGTAGGCGAGACCTCCGGAAATCGTTGTCTTGCCGACTCCGCCTTTGCCGAGGGTGAGGGTGAGTGGGGTTTTGGAGTCGGGCCAATCGGCGTCACGAAACTTGATTTCAGCGATTCGCTTGGGGCGAGCAGATGTGAGTTTTAGAGCTGCATTGTGCTTCTCGGAGCTGGCCATTCGCCCAGCTCCGACCCACCGCCTACCGGCGGCGGTTCTGTCTCCTTCTCGCCGGCTAGCGGCGGTTGTGTACACTTGCTCGCCGAAGGCTCGCAGGTTCTCGATCCCGATCAGCGGTGCGCCGGGATCTTCTCCCACGTGAATTGCCGCATTTCGGAATCTTCGCGCTACGAACTTGCGGGCTGCTTCGTAGAGGCGAAATCGTTCCTGACAACGTTTGCACGAGGTCTTTCGTGTTATTGCACGATTGATAACCACTTCGGCTATCTTCGCTTCCGAATCTTCCTCCAGCATGCGGGCGGTTCGCGAGGCTTCTTCGAGCGAGAAACGCTCCGCGCTCGTCACCATTACCAGCTTCGCTTGTTCGCTCGAAAGCGAGTGGCGGAGCGATGAGAGCACGGCGTCCCACTGATCGAGCACTTGTGGCCGATTTGCGGCTGCTCGTCCACCAAAGTGTTCGGCCAGTACTTGGTCGCGCCGTCCGGAGAGTTCCAGAAAATCCAGGAAGCGTGCGAGCTGCTTGGGGATTCGGAAGAGTTGAAGCGTGTGTCCGATGGGAGCGGTATCGACGACGATCTCGTCAAATCTTTGACTCTCGAGCAGGTCGGAGATGGTGAGAAGCGCGCTGACTTCGGCGAGCCCAGGGAGTGCGGTTTCGAGGAATGATTCGATTTCTTTTCGGGAAAGAAAAGTCCCTTGCTCCATCAGTTCAGTGATAGCGTCGCGGTAGTCGTCTAAGAACTCCTGGAAGCGGGTGCCTGCATCGACCTGCCACACTGATAGCTTTCCCCTAGGGCCAATGCGGAGCGTCTGCAGCCCGGATTTGAGCTTCACGTCGAGGACATCGGCGAGGGAATGAGCCGGGTCGGTGGAAATCAGAACTATGCTTCTTCCGGTTTTGGAGATGGCATGGAGGGCATAGGCAGTGCTGACCGTGGTCTTGCCAACTCCGCCTTTGCCGAGAAAGAAAGTCAATTTGGGCTGGCGTTTCGGCATGCGGCAGAGGCGAACACCCTTCGACTAAACTCAGGGCAGGCTCCGGTCACGAAGGCACGGAGAAGGTCATAGAATCCGGCACTGTTAATCCTACATAACATGGCTGCCGGCACCTGCCAGAAAGGTGCACCCCACAGTGAGGATCAGAATCAGGCGATTCCCTGCTGTTTTCCCTGCTAATTCCCTGGCCGGTTGCGAATCGCCAGTGTTCATGCGGGTTTGATGAAAGAAATTTTTTTTGCGGGAATTTTTTCCCTGCAAGATTCCCTGGGCAGGGAATTTGTGGTGAATCGCACTGGGGCACAAAACCGGCTGGAATTCGGTAGTACGAAACAGCCCAAACCTACTGCGAAACTCACGAGAGCCGGCACTTCTTTAGTAACTCGGATTGCGGAAGGAGCGGCCGGTCTCGTTGCATCGAGAGCCTCAGAAATGCGACACTATGTGAGTCTAAGCGCCTGAAGACGCCGGCAACCTGGCGACTTTTGGGCGGCTGGGACATCGAATAGATGTCGGCTTCAACATCCCCGTAGGTCGGGCGCGAACCAGCGTAGTGGACCTACTGGAGCCGGCGGATTGCTTTC
>Ga0070741_10004690_pt1 | contig 31624 bp, 23 predicted proteins | sample Coa_R1_4_FD_66440 | JGI IMG/M metagenome (GOLD analysis project Ga0070741, IMG submission 66440) | Surface soil microbial communities from Centralia Pennsylvania, which are recovering from an underground coalmine fire - Coalmine... | ecosystem: Environmental > Terrestrial > Soil > Unclassified ... | reverse complement strand
CGTTGTGACCATGCCCGTAAGGGCAATCGATGAGGTCGATGCTAGCACAGAAAGGAGAGATGCGCAATTCCGCTGCTGTCGCGTCAACGCGACAGTCCCCTTGCGCTAAATTACCTATGGCAAACCAGTGCAACGGCTTTTGCGATTGACCCTTTTATTGCTGGTCTTTTTTCGGGCGGTGTTATCGTCGCCCTCAGCCTCGGACATCAGCAGCCTGCCTCGCGGATGCTACAAGATCTGCGGCTGATGGAGTGTACGCCGTCCAGTTGGGCTGGATTGACACCGGGGAAATCTTCACTGTCCGAAGCAATAGTCCGTCTACAGCGACGCCAGTTGACTGCTCAGGAGAGAACAGGATTCTCGTCTGCGCAGGGACAATTTTCTACGTACTTCAAAACAAACACAGCGTTTTCTGGGACAGTTGAATTGAAGTCATTCTTGACCTCGTTAGCGTTCGCCGTTAGTACCACATCAAAGGAGAAAACTGTTCATGACCACGACGCTCTGCCTGAGCGAGATCACTGCGCGACTCACTATAGAAATGCTAAAATGGCTGTGAAAGGGTCGAACGAAGGATGAAGGGGATATGCTCAGTCTATCGCAGATTGCAGCCGAGATTCGCTCTTTAACAGTTGAAGAACGCAAACAGCTTATTTCACTGATCGTTGACTCGTTGACCGAGCCACAGTCAGAAGAAGAGCATAACATCCTCGAATTGGAAGGCTTAGGCGCAGAGATATGGCAGGGCATTGATGCCCAAGAGTACGTGCATCAGCTTCGCAACGAGTGGGATCAGCGTCCGTGAAGATCGCGGATGCGTTGACAGGCGTCACTCAATTAGGAGTGGACACAGCGCCGTTCATTTACCTCTTGGAAAAACATCCTGTCCATCTTGGCCGTGTACGCGCCATCTTTACCCAGATCGCCCAGGGTAACCTTATCGGAGTCAGTTCAGTGATTGCACTGACCGAAGTGCTGACACAGGCAACCAAGGCCGGAAATCGTCCGCTTGCGCAAGCATACCGTCGCATCTTGCTTCACAGTCGTTTCGTATCGCTGCGCACGCCGGATGCCATCCAATTGGCCGCCTCACTTCAGGCAGGATGCGAGGCATTTTTGACCAATGATCGCGGGTTAGCGCGTATATCTGAATTCCACGTACTCGTGTTAGATGATCTGGAGGTATGAGCTTCCTATAACGCCCCGACTTGCCCAATGGGGTCATGCCCGGTACTAAATTACCGGGCACAACTTCGAGTCAGCTCACGGCAGATCGGGGCACGTCTTCTGCTGCGGTTCGCTCTCCCCGATGTAGCGTTTCCATTCGTCGGCGGTCAGGTTGCGGTTGGCGATCCGGCACGCCTCTTTGCTCCACAGTTCGACGTTGCCATCTCGCAAAAACGGCAGATTCCACAGGATCACGCTTTTGTCCCAGCCTGCTGTCGCCACCGTGTTCCCATCAGGGCTGAAGGCCACGCCGATCACGTTGTTGCTGTGTCCCGTTTCCGGCTGGCCGATCAGTTTCCGCGTTTGTAGATCCCACAGGATCAGGGTGCGGTCATTGCTGACCGTTGCCACCGTTTTTCCATCGGGGCTGATCGCCAACCCGTTGATCTTATCGACGTGGCCGACCATCGGGTCGCCGACGGGCTTGCCCGTTGCCACGTCCCACACCATCACCGTTTTGTCGTTGCCTGCGCTGATCACCTGCTTGCCGTCGGGCGTAAAGACCACACCCTTGACACTGGCCGTGTGCCCCATCAGTACAGAAAGCAATTTGCGCGTCGCCACGTCCCACAGGATCACGGTCTTGTCGGCACTGGCCGACGCCAGAAGTTTTCCATCGGGGCTGAACGCGATGTTGAACACCCGATCCGCGTGCCCGACCAGCGGCTGGCCGATGGGTTTGCCCGTCGCCACCTCCCACAGACGGATCGTTTTGTCCCAACTGCTGGATGCCAGTATCTTGCCATCCGGGCTGAACGCAACGGCCCACACCAGATCAGTATGCCCGGTCAGCGGTGGGCGCACTGGCTTGTGGGTAGCCACATCCCAGAGGATGATGGTCTTATCGTCGCTGCCCGAAGCCAGCAGCCTGCCGTCGGGGCTGAAGGCCACGCCGTTTGTCGTGTTATCGTGACCCAGCAGCGGGTAGCCGATAATGCCGTGATCGGTGTTCTCCCACAGCATCACGCTCCCATCCCAACTGGTCGAAGCCAGCGTCTTCCCATCCGGGCTGAACGTCACATTGGTCACTTTATCCGTATGCCCGTAAAGGGGCTGGCTGACCAATGGCTGGCCGACCACATCCCACAGCGTAATTCTGGAATCGCCATTTCCTGCCGCCAGCATCTTCCCATCCGGGCTGAAAGCCAGGCTCCACACCTCGGAGGACTTCAGGGCAAAGACCCGGTTGGTAGGTTGGTGGGTGGGTACATACCACAGGATGATGTGTGTGTCGCTGCTGCCGGAGGCCAGGAATTGACCGTTCGGGCTGAACGCAACGGTGTACACCCGATCCGTGTGACCCGTCAGCGGCTGGCCTTCGGGCTGGTGGCTCGCCACATTCCACAGGATCACTTTTCTATCGTCGCTGCCCGAAGCCAGCAGTTTACCATCGGGGCTGAAGGCCACGCTCCACACGGCTGCCGTGTGCCCGGCCAGCGGTTGGCCGATGGGCTGCCACGTCGCGGTGTCCCAGAGGATGATCTTGTTGTCGAAACCGCCCGACGCCAGAATCTTTCCATCCGGGCTGTAGGCTACCGTGTAAATCGCATCGGCATGTCCCGAAACTGCCTTGCCAGCATATTCCTGGGTAGCCAGGTTCCAGACATACAGATTCTTGTCGTCGCTGCCAGCAACCAGCGTTTTTCCATCCGGGCTAAAAGCCACCGCCCAGATCGCACCCATCGCGCCCGTCAGCGGCTGGCCGATGGTTTTGCGCGTCGCCACGTCCCACAGCAGCACTTTGTTGTCGAAGCCGCCCGACGCCAGAATCTTTCCATCCGGGCTGTACGCAATGGCCTGAATGCGGCTGTCGTGCCCGACCAGCGGTTCGCCTGATGGCTGCCTGGTTTTCAAATCCCAGAAGCGGATCGTCCGGTCACTGCTGGCCGAGGCCAGTGTTTGCCCGTCCGGGCTGAAGGCTACTGCCTGCACGCCGCTCGAATGGCCGTACATAAAAGCCGAGAGGTACGGCACGTGGCCCAGGCTGCGGATCAGGGTATCCCTGGACTCGTCGGTATCGACGATGCGATTGCTTTCCATGCTCAACAGCAGCGACAGGTCAAGCTGCTCGTCAAGCTGGTTCACCGCTCGCTCAGAAAGCTGGTAAGAGAACATGATTTGCGCCTGCGCGTCGGCCTGGTTGCGGGCATTCTCGGCGTCGGTTTGCGCGGCCTCCGCCTTGTGCTGGCGATCCAGCGCGAAGACAGTCAGCGCGACGGCGCCGATCAGCCCCAGCGCCATGACCACCGCCAGGATACGCAGCGTGCGCGCCGATCTTTTTTCCAGTTCTAGCTCGCGCTTCTGTCGTTCCTGTTCCGCCTCGTGCTGGCGATTGCGCTCGACAATGCTGGCCTGGATGAATTCTCGTTGCTGGCTGCTGGCATCAGCCGTTTCCAGCCAGAGCACCGCGCGATCCAGCCGCGTCCCGGTCAGTAAATAGGCGGCATCTCGCCCCATTCGTTCCCAGTCCTGGGCCGACTTCAGCACTTCGCCCCCTATGCGGAGCGATTGCTCACTGTCCTTGATCCATTGCGTGAAGCGATCCCACTCCCGGATCAGCGCCTCGTGGCTGACTTCCAGCCAGGTCGTCGGTTCCTGCTTTTCACCTGTACTGGCGGCGATGGCCCGGCTGGCGATCAACAGGCGATTCTCGGCAGCGGTCAACTGGTCGATCAGTTCCTGTACAGCCTCATCGGAGATGCCCTGGAAATTCAACTCCTGACGCTCAACTCGGCGGCGCGTGGGTTGCCCCTTGTCGCTGATTTCGACCAGGCGCAGCAGCATCCGGCGCATGATGTCCTGCTGGGATGCGCCGAGCGCGTTGTACACGTTCTCGGCGTGCTGGGCCAGCGCCCGCCGCACGCCGCCGATGCTCTGGTAAGCGGCCAGCGTCAGCCGCCGTCCATCACGTTTTTCGTAAAGCTGTTTGAGCGCGTATTGCAGCAGCGGCAGCGAGCCGGGCTGCAAGCGCACTTCCTCAAGGATGATGTCGGGCAGCCCTTCCTCGTAAATCAACCCTACCGCTTCGGCTGGCCCGACGATGCTGCGCCGCAGATTGTCCGCCGTCATTTCGGTAGCGATCAGCATGTTCTCCTGCTCAAGCAGGCGCGCAATGGCCGGGTAGGCGCTCAGGCGGTCAAAGAAGTCGGCGCGCATGGTGATGATAACCAGGGTGCGCCCGCCTTCCACCGTCACGGCATCGTTGAGCAGGGTCAGGAACTTTTCGCGCTCCTCCTGGCTGGCGCGGGTGAATACCTCCTCGAACTGATCGACAATCAGCACCATGCGCGCCGTTGCCGGAGCACCTTCGAGGATGTGTTCGGTTAGTTGGTGCAGACCAAGTGCCCCACACTCCAGGCCATTCAGTGTCTCAGGCAGCGTGTGGTCTTCGCCCAGGACAGGTAACAGCCGGGTCGCCATCGCCTCGGTGGGGCGCGGCCCCGGCGTGAAGATGACCAGCGGCCACCGCGATGAGCCGGGCACTTCTCCAAAACGCAGGGCCGGGATCAGCCCGGCGCGCACCAGGGAGCTTTTGCCACTGCCGCTGGCCCCCACCACGCCCAGGAAACGGGCTTTGCTGGTATCGGCCAGCCGTTTCAGGAGCTTGCCGACCAGATCTTCTCGCCCAAAAAACAGGGGCGCATCCGTTTGCTGGAAGGCTTCCAGGCCCTTGAATGGGCAAGGGATTGTCGCCGGGTCGTCGTCATCGTCTGCGCCCCAACTGCGCGGTTTAATGCCCGGCAGCGAACCGAGCAGTTCCGGGAAGGCTTGCTCATAGCCAGATTGAAAATCGATGAACTGCACGTCCGGCAGCCATCTGGTTTCCTCGTACTGCGGCAGCAGATCGAAGCACGGAGATACGATGACCGGGATCAATAATTTGTTCTCGTTCCGGGCGGTGCTGATCTCGCGCCGGCACCACTCGCTCTGGACGGCCTCCGGCGACAAACAGGCCGTTACGATCTCGGCGTGCTCCAGCCCTTTGAAGATTTCGTCGCGCCACTGTTCGCCGCCCTGAATCTGGCGGAAGTCGATCCAGACTTCCAGCCCAGCATCGCCCAGATCGCGGGCCAGGCGTTCGGCAAAAACGCGGTTTCGATGCGAGTAAGAGACAAATACCCGTTTCATGGTCTGTATTCTCTGATGACGGGAACGATAGCCCGATTATAATATCGAAATTTCAGCAGCGTGCAGCGGGTTTGAACTTGCTATTCCGGTTGGGCGGGGGGTGAAGTCAGCCTTGCTTTGCATGAATATGCCCACATATGTATAATCGCCTTGACAAGCGGTGAGCGGGGTCGGTTCATGTCTGTCACCGAAGAAATCAAAGCGCGGCTCGACATCGTCAGTTTCGTGTCGCAGTATGTGCAGTTGAAGAAATCAGGGCGCAATTTCAGTGCGCCTTGTCCTTTCCATGCGGAGCGCACCCCGTCCTTTTTTGTTTTCCCGGAATCGCAGACGTGGCGCTGCTTCGGCGCGTGCGGCGAGGGCGGCGACATCTTCAACTTCGTCATGAAGCGCGACGGGCTGGATTTCCCCTCGGCGCTGCGCTTGCTGGCGGATAAAGCAGGTGTCCAGCTTCACGAACGCAGCCCGGAACAGATCAGCCGGGACGAACAGCTAGATAAACTGCGCGGCCTGCTTGAAGAGACCGCCCATTACTTCCACAACAAACTGTGGGAGCCAGAAGGCGACGCCGCGCGCCATTACAGCCACAAGCGCGGCCTGACCGATGACACGCTGACGCACTTTGAGATCGGCTATGCGCCCAACGACTGGCAGCAGACGTTGAACCACCTGCTGTCGCTTGGCTACAGCGAGGACGAGATGATCGAGGCCGGGGTTGCCATCCGCAATGAGCGGGGGCGTGTGTATGACCGCTTCCGCAACCGCCTGATGATCCCGATCCACGACAGTCGCGGGCTGGTCATCGGCTTTGGGGCGCGGGCGCTGGCCGCCGAAGACAACCCGAAATATCTGAATTCTCCGCAAACGGCGCTGTTCGACAAAAGCGCGGTACTGTTCGGCTTCCATCACGCCCGGCGTGCCATCCGTGAAAGCGAAACAGCGGTCATCGTCGAAGGCTACATGGATGCCATCCAGGCTCACCAGGCCGGGTTCACCAATGTCGTGGCGCAGATGGGCACAGCGCTGACCGAACCACAGTTGAAGCAGTTGAGCCGTTACGCCCGGCGGCTGATCCTGGCGCTCGACCCTGACGTGGCTGGCATCAAGGCCACCATGCGTGGGCTGGATGTGGCGCGGCAAACATTGGGTGATTCTGTCTCGGAGTTCGATCCCAAAGGCATCATGCGGCAGGCCAGTAAGCTGTCGATTGATATTCAGATCGTCACACTGCCCGAAGGCAAAGACCCCGATGACCTGATCCGCGATGACCAGGAGGCGTGGCGTAGGCTGATCGACAGTGCGCAGTCAGTGGCCGATTACGTCATTGCAGCCGGGACGGCGCACCTGACGCCGCAATCGCCCTTTAGTGAGCGAGAGCAAATCGCCCGCCAACTGCTGCCGATCTTGATGGCGACAGAAAACGATTTGCAGCAGCACTACAACATCCAGCGTCTGGCGCTCAAACTGCACCTGGATGAACGTACCCTGATCCAGTGGACACAGCGCCAGCAGAAGCGTGGGCCGCGCGTTGTATTGGCAGACCGCACAGCGGTACAGGCACAGCCGCCCACCATGCCAGCCCAACCCGCCAGCGCTCCGGCAACCCCTGCTGTTCCGGTAGGTAATGCCATTGAAGGCTATTGCCTGTCGATGCTGGTGCGTGATCCCCGGCTGCTGTACGTCGCCAATCGCCGGCTCGGCGAACTGGCGATGCTGGCGGCAGAGCAGGCTGCCCAGGCACGGGATGCGCTCGGCCCGATCTCGGCAGCCGATTTCGTGCGCTCGGACTACCGCGCGATCTTCAACGTGCTGGAACACGCACTGGTACAAGATGACCAGGAACCGCTAGAATATCTGAAATTGCATCTACCCTACGAGCTGGGCCTGGAACTGGAACGGCTGCTGGTCGAACCATTGGATGCATTTAAGCAACGCCTGACGCCAGCCATGCACGCGCAGCTTGAGGCTGAGTTAGAAGCAGCCAGAAAAAAAAGGGAGTGGGCCACCGCCATCAGCGTTCAAACGGAGCTTGAGTTCGTACACAAGATGCTGGAATTGCGCAAACAGCGTCTCCGGCGCGACAACCAGGACATCTATTTTCTCATCCAGGACACCGATCCGGAATCGGAGGCCCAGTATAACCGCCGGTTGTACGTCAATCGCATTGCCATCAAATTCATCGATCAGGCGGTGAGCCAGGTGGCACAGTTGCAGCGTGAGCATTAAACGGGATAGGGGTGGCGCAGTGCGCCGGAAAACTATGGCAAAGCGTCCTAACAAGAAAACGACTGAAGAGTCGCCGACGCCGGAAAACTTGTTGGCAAAGGCCCAGCGCGACAAACAGCTAGACGAATCGGAGGTGCTGGCGCTGTTTGAAGACCCGGAAGGCGATGATGCGCAGGCCATGTTTGACCAGCTTGAGGAAATGGGCATTGACGTGGTTTCCGACCCGTCGGAGGCCGGGCAATTTCTGTTGGAACCGGACGAAGAAGATCTGGAAGAGGTCGAAAGCGAGGAATTCGACGAAACCCGGCTGGATGGCGTCTCGCTGGCCGACGACCCGGTGCGAATGTATCTCAAAGAGATCGGGCAGGTCCAGCTTCTAGACCCGAACCGTGAAACCTGGCTGTCGTCGCAGATGGCGGCTGTCACGCTGCTGAACCTGGCAACAGACCAGGCTACCAACGGCCATGCGCCAAGCAATACGGACATCCTGATCACGCTCTACGAGCACCTCTTGCGCTTCTGGGACGAAGTGGTCAGCCGGGCTAAACCCTATCATATCGAGTTGCCCGATTTGCCGGTGCTGGTGCGTGAAGTCCAGGCAACACGGCGCAACTGGAACGGCGAGTCCACATCGTATATCCGCACCTATCTGGAACGCGGCGAGTGGGGCCGTGACGAGAACTGGACGGCACTGGCACGCAGTCTGTTTGAAGTGTTCCAGGCGCTCTACCTGATCCCGACAGTGCTGCAAGACAAGCTCTACGAATATGTTCACGAGCATCACGATCTGCCGCCGCTCAATCAATTCAAGAAGTGGCTGTCGGAAGGCTCGGTGACTGAGGCAGCGATTGGCGAAGATTTTCTCGAATCGCGCCACCGGGCCAACCAGGCGGCAGAGGCGCTAACGCGCGCCAATTTGCGGCTGGTCGTCAGTGTCGCCAAACGCTACATGATGCGCGGCATCAGCTTCCTGGACTTGATCCAGGAGGGCAACATCGGGCTGCTGCGCGCCGTCGAGAAGTTCGACCATACCAAAGGCTTCAAATTCAGCACCTACGCGACGTGGTGGATTCGCCAGGCGATCAGCCGGGCCATTGCCGATCAGGCGCGTACCATTCGCATCCCCGTCCACATGGTTGAAACCATCAACCGCCTGATGCGCATTCAGCGCGAACTGGTGCAGAAACTTGGTGCAGAGCCGAGCACGGAGCAGATTGCACTGGAAATGGATTTCCTGACACCGGAGGAAACCAGGCAGATTCGAGCCGTTGAAAACGAGGGCGGCAAGCTCGACCCGGCAATGGCCCGCAAGCTGCGCCGCGCCGCAAACAAAGTCCGCAAGATCATGCGCATTTCGCAGGAGCCGATGTCGCTAGAAATGCCCGTCGGCCAGGAAGACTCGAGCTTGCTTGGTGACTTCATCGAGGATGACAAGGTGCTCGGCCCGGTGGACGCGGCTGCTCGCCAACTGCTCAAAGAGCAGGTGCGCGGCGCGCTGTCCGTCCTCAGCGAACGGGAGCGCGAGGTGCTGGAAATGCGCTTTGGCCTGAAAGACGGCCAGGAGCATACGCTGGAGGAAGTCGGCAAGCACTTCGGCGTGACCCGCGAGCGCATCCGGCAGATCGAGGCCAAAGCGCTCCGCAAGCTGCGCCACCCCACACGCAGCCGTCCGCTGCGAGACTATCTGTAGAATAACCTCACCCCCAACCCTCTCCGCTGCGCAGAGAGGGGAGTCAAGAGACTTTCCAGTACGGAACCAGGTCAATTTCGGGCTTGCTCCGGCGCTAAAGGCAACTGATAAGTTCGGTTAGGGTAGCGTTTGCGTTGATTTTCTCGTGGAATTTTCAGCTACAATAACCGCATCTGCTAGTACAGTATTTGTATCCGGCTCTGGCGTGCTGCGAGGGTGTAGGATGTTGAGTGTAAAGCGAACCGGCCTGAGTGTGTTGTGTGGACTCGTGCTTGTGGTGCAGTTTCTCATCGTCGGCAGCCATGTGCGTGCCGAAGGCAGCGGGAATCTGTGTCTGGCCGCCGATGCGCCTGGATGTAGTTTTGGCTTGCCCACCTTCCAGTACCAACTGCTCCTGGGCGAAATGGCTGCGCATCCGTCGCCGGACGTGCGCCCGCTGGCAGTCGATATGAGCGAGCTGGGCTATTCCGCTTATAACCGGGTCATTGGTGGCAGCGCGCCGCTCTATGATGCGCCCAACGGCCACCAGGTCGGCGTCATCGACGCGGGCTTCAATTACGTCAACGTTATTTCGCGCAAAGGCGATTGGGTGCAGGTGATGGTCGGGCGCTGGTTGCCGATCACTGACCTGACTTCGGCCAGCACCTCAACTTTTACGGGTGTGCTGATCGATCATCCACTGGCCTACCCGATGGCCTGGGTGCTGCTGCCGACCCGCCCCAGCGCGATCCCCGGTGTAACACCGGAAGATGACGTGCCGATGCTCAAGCGCTACCAGCGGGTCAATATCTTCGCAACCGTTACGGTTGGCGATTGGGACTGGTATCTGGTTGGCCCCGGTCAGTGGATTGAGCAGCGCCGGGTAGCGCGTGTACTGCCCGCCACCAAACCGGAACAGGTCAAGGGGCGTTGGGTGGCCGTCGATCTATACGAACAGGTACTGGTCGCTTACGAAGATGACCAGATGGTATTCGCCACCATGATCTCTTCGGGCCTGCCCCGGCCCGGCTGGGGAACCAACAAGGGCCTGTTCCGCATCTGGTCACGCCTCAGAACAGATACCATGACGGGTGCGTTTGGTCGCCCGGATTACTACAACCTGCCGGACGTGCCCTGGGTCATGTATTTTGACGGTTCAATCGCGCTGCACGGCGCGTACTGGCACGATGGTTTTGGCTATCGCCACAGTCACGGTTGCGTCAATATGTCGATCACCGATGCACACTGGCTGTACGACTGGACAAATGGCTTCTACGCCGACGCCTGGGTTTACGTCTATTCGAGCCGGGATGGATTGAAGCCCAGCAAGTAGTCAATCCCGGCACTCCTTCAATCAATGGTTATTGAGGAAACGGCGATGCACAAAGCGTTTTTCGCCCTCATGGCGGTGCTCGCCATGCTGGGGACGGCCAGCAGTCGGGTCTGGTCAGCCGCCAGCCCTTTCGCCATGTTCATGTCACACGACATCGACCCCTTTGAATCCGAACAGATCGCGCCGGAGCGGGAGAGAGCGGTTACCCTCCAACAGTGCCAGCATTGTCATTTCGGCAATGCGGCGGACAATATTATCAGCGCCCGGCGATTCGCCTTTCCGCTACCATCGAGTACGCTGCCAATGTTAATAGCGAGTGATTCGCAGGCAGAGGCAGCACGTATCATCGCCTGGAAACAAAGCCAGGGCAACTGGAAAAAGTTGATGATGAAGTTCTGGGCCGAAGGCTGATCTTTTGTCCGTACCGAGAAGTGGCTCAGGCCTAGCATTGCGCACTCGCTTTGATCGTCTGGATGTTGGCGTCGGCGCCGCCAGTCTGATCCTGGTGCTGGCAATTGCTCTCACCATCGCAGTCGGAGACCGGGCCGGGGTCGGCGTTACGGCGATGCAGCCCACCGGCGAGGCACACACCACCACGCCGATCCGCATTGTCTTCAACGAGCCGATGGACGCGGCCAGCGTGGTCGCGCATTTTGCCATCGATCCGCCCATCGCAGGTCAATTCAGTTGGAGCGGGTCGCAGCTTACCTTCAAGCCCTCAGCGGCGCTGGCCGCGAACCAGCTCTATACGGTGACAGTCCGTGCGGGCGCAACCAGCGCTCAGGGGCGCCGCCTGCTCGAAGATGTTCGTTGGACATTTCGGGTCGCTCCACCGCACATTGCCTTCCTCGCGCCTGCCGTCCACGAGCAGGAGGCCGAGCCGCCCAACCTGTGGATCGTTGATCCGGCAGCCCCGTTCGTCGCTACTCAGTTGACCAGGAGCAGATACGGCTTGCTGGACTTCCAGCCCAGTCCCGACGGCACGCAGATTGCCTACGCCGAAAAAGCAGCCGATGACACGGCTGATCTGTATGTCATTACGGTCGACAGCGGCGCCATCCAGCGTCTTACCAACTGTGTCAAAGCGATTTGTCAGTCGCCCGCCTGGAGTCCCGACGGCTCGCGCATTGCTTACGAACGTATTGAACTGAACCGTGACCTGCCGCAGATCGATCAGGGCCTGGCGCGGGCCTGGATTGTCAACCTGAAAGACCTCTCGACCACCCCGCTGATCGCCGATTCGGAGCGGCTGGGAGTTCTGCCGCAGTGGTCGCCGGACGGCACGCAGATCGCCGTTTATGATCGAAGCCTGCACGGGATCGCCATCTACGACCTGATCAATGGAGATCGCAAGCTGATCACGACCTTTGTCGAGGAAACGGGCGCGTTTGCGCCTGATGGCACGCGCCTGATCTACCCGGAACTGGCGCAGTCACCGCAGCAATTCTATAACACCTTCGCTATGGCCGATCTGGCCCATCCGCAGAACGGCATTCGCCCCCTCAACGGGCGGGACGGGGTGTTAGTGGACGATCACCAGGCAGCCTGGAATCCGAACGGCAAGGTGCTGGCGATCACGCGGCGCTACCAGGATCAGCCAGCGACCTGTGGCGCGCAGGTCTACCTGCTCAACCCCGACACTGCCGAGGCTCAACCGCTCGTCGTGGATAGCAGCTACGGGCACGGCGCTATCGGCTGGAACCCGGCGGGCGATCAGTTGGTGATGCAGCGCTACCCCTGCCTGGAACAGGATGCACAGCCGGGCATCTGGGTGTACGACCTTGCCACAAAGACGCTGCGACAGGTCGCACGCAACGGCTTTATTCCACACTGGCTGCCATGAGGTACACTATGCTGCGGTTCGGTGAGGGGAATGGTGATTCTGTGGAAAATCAGCCCGCAGCGGAAGGAAAGAACAAACTCAACCCGGTTTTGCTGTTGTTTCTCGTCTTCCCGATCATGGGCATTGTCGCCGCATTGGCAATTGGCGGCCAGGGCAATCGCGGTGCAGGAACGCTTGAGCCGCCCGCCGTCGCCTTCACGCCCGAAATCAGTATGGTTGGCAGTCCCGCGCCCGATTTCACACTGCAAACACCTGCGGGCCAGCCCATCAAACTGAGCACCTTGCGCGGCCAGTGGGTGTTCTTAAACTTCTGGGCAACGTGGTGCCCGCCCTGCCGCCAGGAAATGCCGACTTTTGACCGCCTGCTCAAAGGCGAGTTTGGCCCGGTGAAAGGCAAAGTGACGGTGCTGGCGGTGGATACGCTTGAGACGGCAAGCCAGGTCAGTGCCTTCTTGACCGATCTCAAGGTGGACGTGCCCGTGGGTCTGGACACCGATGGGGCCGTCAACCGCCTATATGGCGTCGTCAAGCTGCCCACGACCTATGTCATCGACCCGGCTGGCGTGATCCGTTATGAACAGTATGGCGAGATAACCGCCGAGCGGATGCGGGAGTACCTGGCGGTGCAGAACAAAGATCAGTAAGCGCATGAACATTGATATTGGCCGATCCGTTACGTATCCCTTTGAAGACCCGCAGTGGGCCAACAAGCTCGTCGTGCTGATCCTGATCGGTTTCGTGCCAGGTTTGAACGTTATTGTCTGGGGTGGTTATGCGCTGACCATCGCGCGCAATATTCTGCACAACGAACGCTTCCCGATGCCGGACTGGGCCAATTGGAGCGACATCGCCGTGCGAGGGCTGCTCTCCATTGTGGCGACGTTTATCTACTACCTTCCGGCGCTGCTCGTATCATGCTGCCTGTGGCTGATCGGTGTTTTTGGCGGCTCAGATAGCGGCGGCCTGTTCATGCTGGTACGCTGCTGCGGCGGCCTGTTCGCTTTCATCTATGTCGTGGCGGTGAATTTGCTCTTGAACGTCGGCCACGCGCGCTACGCTCAGACTGACCAGTTCTACGTCTACATGGATTTTGGCCGGCGCATCGACGACTTACGCTCCGAATCGAACCTGTTCCTGACACTGTTTGTCTATCAATTGATGCTTGGCCTGCTCGCGGGCGCGCTGGCGGCAGTCCTGGCAATCACCTGTATCGGCCCGATTGTGGTCGGGACGCTGGCTTCCCTGGCAAGTGGTTACATCCTCGGCCATGCGGTGATTGCGACCCGGCGCACCCCACTTTTAGCGCGGTGAGGCGGACGGTTCCCGATCCAGCAGGATAGTGACCGGGCCGTCGTTATGAATCTCCACCAGCATCCGCGCCCCGAATCGCCCCGTTTCAACGCGCTGCACCCCCGCAGCCCGCAAGAATGCCGCGAACCGCTCGATCAATGGTTCCGCGATGTGCGGCGGCGCGGCCTTGATAAACGAGGGACGGCGGCCCTGCGCCGCGTCGGCGTACAGCGTGAATTGCGAGACGACCAGCGCGCCGCCGCCCACATCCAGCAGCGAGCGGTTGAACTTGTCGTCCTGGTCGGCAAAGATGCGCATCACGGCGATCTTGTCGGCCAGCCATCTGGCTTCGGCTTCGGTGTCGCCTGGGCCAACGCCGACCAGGATCAGGAGGCCCTGGTCGATTGCGCCTACCGTCTCGCCGTTGACGGTTACGGCAGCACGCCGCACCCGCTGAATGACGGTCTTCATCTCAGGATGTTTCGGCCTGCATACAGGGCGAATTGTCGAGGTGCTTCATGGCACGGCGCACGGAGGGGCTACGATTGCGACCATCCCCGCTGCCGTCCAGATGCGGCAGGACGTGTCGCACGTTGTAGCTTCTCCCGGTCTTTTGGCTAACAAGCCTTCTAAATCGGTTCGAAGGTTGGGCTTCGCTGTCGCAGTTCCTGGGCCTGATTTGCAGCCACCTGCACAGGCCACCATCCGCTAATAGCCATGCTTCCAGTTCGTCACGGGCAACTATCTCTGCGACCATTTCTTGGCGACAAATCTCCTCTACTCGCTCGTGCTCACCTCTATACCGTTGCTGGTTCTGTTCATCCGCATCGTGCAGAACTGCAATACAATCTTCGTCGGACTTGGAACTCTTAATAGTAGCAATCAGTCTTTCCAACTGTCTGGCAAGGCGTGAAATGCCGCCCGTCCTGCCAGAGGGAGCACGTATTTGCAGCCTCACCTTGATGGCTTTTGCCCTTAGAAGTTGCCGAATAACCAGCCCATCGTCTTCATCTTCAACGATCAGCCAGATTGTTGGACTCATTCAGGAACCCCGCCAAGAGAGCGCGTCATCCATACGTCGCCCAGGCCGTATTCGCCGCTGTCCAGCCAGATCCCCTTGATATAGGTTGGAATTTCATGCACAGAGGTGTCGCCGTCTTCATCACGCTCGACTACACGCACTTCTTCCGGCTCAAACCAATTCAGGAATTGTGGATTGTGCGTTGTCACCATGATCTGTCGCGGGTATCCTTCGCGGTTGACGTATTCGCGGAACAACTCCACCAAACGTTTGAGCAGAGCCGGGTGCACTGCCATATCCGGCTCTTCGATCACGAGCAAGCCTGGTTGATTCGGATACCGGAGGTCAAGTGCATAATAGGCTGTCAACATAGCAAGAATGCGAGCCGTTCCAGTAGATGTCGTTGGTCCTTTTTGTCCTTGCAATACCTTCTCCACAATATCGTAGCGCGTCTCGCGTTCATCCGTTTCCACTTCAAGGTTATCTACGTGATTGAGCAGCCAGCGCATGTCAGACTGTAGTTCATCATAGACAGCACGGTTAGTTTTCTGCATGAAATCGAGCATAGTGGGAACATTGCGTCCGCTGCGCTCGATTGAATAGGGATCGTGATATTCGTCAATGGGTACGCTGGTTGGCGGCATAAAATTCTTACGGAGGATTTGCCAGCGCTTTGATACGAACGAATACATTTGTCCACGTCTTTCAATGTAGGCTTCTTCACCTTGAGGAGATACTACAGCACGCTGAAATGATGCAAATACCAGAGCATTTGTTAATTGTACGTCCTCTTTGACCCCGCCGACCACTTCGGACATTGTGTAACCTTGCCCGTCGGATGCCTGCAAAACCACCTGACCGTCCCCATCAATTAAGCGTTCGAAGAAACGGATAAGCTTATTCCCAGGTTGCATAATCAGCGTATAGGTCAGAGGGCGTTCCGCGTTGACAGGCTTGAATGAAAACTCAAGTTCCAGTGGATCATTCTTGTCAGCGCCAATCGTCCGAACTCTGTCGCGTTCGCCTTGAAAGTAGACAGCTTGGGGATTGTTCTGCTGAACCATCCGCCGCAGAAAGCTCAACGCATCCACGATATTCGTCTTCCCCGACGAATTCGCGCCGATGAACACCGTCAGCGGGGTCAGATTATCAATCGTCACGTCGCGTAGACTGCGCCAGTTCTTAAATCGTAAGCGAGTCAACATACCAACCATCCTTCGCTGTGGAACAGCATAACTTTAACATAGATGAAGCGTGTTTTCCCTGCGCAGCCATCCATATTCCTGGCACAATGGTACTGCTATTCGCGCTACCGGATGTATGCTACAATCGGAGCATCTGAGTAGCAGCACAACCCGGCAAGGTGTGGAGCGTGAGCATCGTCTATGAACGTGGCAGCGCGGACAACAACTGACATCGACATGCCTGATCGGCGTAGAGGGCTATCTGCTCTGGCCTGGGAGCGCGTGCAGGTCGGGATAGCCGGTGCTGCGTTGGTGGTCGGCGCGCTGGCTTTGCTATTTACCCTGTACCTGGCGATCAGTTGGTACAACCGGCCATTCCTGGGCGTCATGGTCTCGCCGCAAGTGTCGAAATTGACGATCAATGACATGACCCCGCTGAGTGGTGAAAACTGGACGGGTCTGCAAGCAGGCTTGAGGCCCGATGACCGCATTCTCAAACTGGACGACATCAGTTTTGAGAACACGAACAACCCGGAGCGCCTGCTGAATCAGATACTTGCTGAACGCCGCTTCGGACAGGAAATCACCCTACAGGTATTCCGTGAGGTTCAATACCGGGTCAGCCGCCCGCGCCAATGTGCGGTGGCAACTGCGCAAGGTGCGATCTGCAACTATACGTACCGCCTCATGCAGATGCCCATTGCCGATTTTGTGGCGCAGTTTGGTGTCGGGTTCGTGGTAGCCCTTGTCATACTGGGCATCGGTGGGCTGCTGTGGTTCCTGCGCAGACACCAATCCGCTGCCCGGTCAACGTCTATCCTGTGCGCAGCGCTGGCAATCATCGTTGTGGGGCGTTTTGAGCTGGTGACGACCTACCAGATCACGCTGTTGTTTGTGTTGGCGGCGTGCATTGGCGGCGCAGCGATTCTTCACCTGGCGATGACCTTTCCTTATGAAATCACCTTGTTGCGCCGCCATTCCTGGTTGCGCATTTTGCCGTTTATCTTGGGGCTGCTGGGGTTCGTCGTTGCGCTGGTCGGCAATCAATTCGCCTCTGCCGAACTCTATTATGTGCCACAGTTAGTCGGGTCGGCCTTGCTGGTGGTGGCCTGTGCCATTTTTACGTTTTCGCTGGTGTACCGTCGCAGGCATACGGCCTCACCCGCGCTGCGCGATCAGGCCGGGATCGGCTTAATCGGAGCGGCGGTGACGCTGTTTCCAGGCTTTCTATGGTTAGGTACGACGATTCTGGCCCGCATTGCCGCAACGCAGTGGTCAGCCGATCTGTCGGGTATCACGTTTTCGTCCGTGTTTATTCTGCCTTCGCTGGCAGTTTTCCCCCTGGCGCTGGCCTATGCCATGTTGCAACACCGGCTCATCGATAGTGACCGGGTAGTGAGCGAAAGCCTGATCTACGCAGCGCTGGGCGTCATGCTTATTATTGGCTACCTGTTGTTGACCGGGGCAGCCTATATCTTGACCTGGGGCGCAATCCGGTTCGACAGCCCACTGCTGATCGCGATCACGCTGTTCGTGATTGCGGTGGCTTTTACGCCGATGCGCCTGCGCCTGGAACGCATCGTAGACCGGGCTTTTTTCAAGCAGGCACGCTTTTACGAAAGCCGCCTCGAACAGTTTGCTCGCAGCCTGACGACCAGTGTCGATATGAACGACGCGGTGAAAAAGCTGAACGAGCAGCTGGACGAAACCATCGCACCGCAGTATGCCTTCGTCTTTTTGCGGAATCTGGCGACAGGCGAATACGAAGCGTACACCGATCCGGCTACTGGTAAGGCACAGACCGATATTCATTTTGCACCCGACAGCGCCTTGATCCGGATGTTGCACGGCGATCAGTCGGTGCTGTACTTTGAACCGGGCCAGCCCTTGCCCGCCGAAGTTTTCGCCGAGCGCGCCCGGCTGGCCGTGCTGAATACGCCCGTCATCGCGCGTCTGCAAAGTGCAGATCGGCTGAACGGGTTCATCGCGCTGGGGCCGCGCCAGAATCGCGCGCCGTACCGGTACGACGAATTCCGGCTGATCGAAGGTCTGGCCGATCAGGCCGCCGCTGCCTTTGAACGCTCTCAGATGATCATCGAAGCCCAGCGCAATGCCCGTGAGTTGAGGGTGCTGGCCCAGGTCAGCGCGGCGCTGAACATTCCAATGGACTTCGATACGCTGCTTGAGTTCATCTACACGCAGACCGATAAAGTCATCAGCGCGCCGAACTTCTACATCGCGCTGCGCGATGAACGGCACGACGAGTTGTATTATGCCTTCTACCAGGAAGAAGGCGAACGTATCCCGGAACAAGAGGGCTATCGCTGGCGGCTGGGGCGCGACCTGATCAGCGATGTCGTCCGTACCGGGCAGCCCATCAAGACCGACAATTACGCGGCAGAAATGGCTCGCCGTGATAACCGCATCCGGCTGGAAAACAACCGGCTTCATGCCTGGATGGGTGTGCCGCTCAATGCTGGGACCGGGCAGGCGCTCGGCTGTCTGGCGATTGCCACCACTGATCCCGTCATCACCTACACCGAGGATCAGATTCGCATTTTCTGGGCTATCGCTGACCTGGCGGCGACGGCCATCTACAAGGCGCGGCTCTTCGCCGAAACAGAAGAGCGAGCGCGGCAGATGAAAGCCCTCAACGACATCAGTTCGCGCCTCGCCAGCGAATTTGAAAATCTTGACGCGCTGTTGCACGTCATCACCGAGTCAGCCGTTGAAATGTTGCGCGGCGAAGCCGGCAGCTTGCTGCTGCGCGACGAATTGAGTGGCGACCTGATCTTCCTGGTGGCTGTCGGCGGAGCGGGGCAAGAACTGGTGGGCAGCCGCATCCCGGCGGGCAGCGGCATCGCCGGGACGGTGGTGCAGACCGGACGGCATGTGATCGTCAACGACACACAGCAGGACACGCGCTGGTACGGCGAGGTCAACCGTGACGATTCGGAGCGCAAATTCTCGACAAGGGCCATCCTGGCTGTGCCGCTGGCGACGCGCGGCGGCGTCATTGGTGTGTTGGAGGTCATTAACAAAAAAGATGGGACGAACTTCGTCGAAGATGAAGTGAACCTGTTGACCGCCTTCGCGGGGCAGGCCGCTGTCGCTATCGAGAATACACGCCTGTTCCAGATGACCGATCAGGCACTGGCCGAGCGCGTTCAGCAGTTGGACAACATGCAGCGTATCGACCAGGAGTTGAACCGCACACTGGACTTGCAGCGCGTCGTTGACCTGACCATCGACAATGCGCTGCGCGAAAGCCGCGCCGATGCGGGTGCGCTGGCCCTGATCCGGCTCGACCCGCTCTCGTTTGTCATCGCGGGCAGCATCGGCTATCCACAGGATATTCTGACGCCGGGCGAATCGTACCCGATCACGCTCGGCATCATGGGCAAAGTGTACCGGACAGCACAATCGGTGCTCATCACCGAAATGGAGATGGCGAGTGACCGGGACTATGTCCAGACGTTGCCCGGCGCACGCAGCCAGCTTGCCGTGCCGCTCATCACCGGGAACACGGTCAGTGCCGTGTTGCTGCTAGAGAGTATGGATGTCGATACTTTCAACATGATCACCACCTCGTTCATTCAAGGTCTGGCCGAGCACGCCAACACTGCCATCACCAATGCACAGCTTTTCGCCCAGTTGCAGGAAGCGAACCAGGCCCGCAGCAAGTTCGTCTCGTTCGTCGCTCACGAGTTGAAGAACCCGATGACCTCCATCAAGGGCTATGCCGAGGTGCTCCTGGGCGGCGTGACCGGTCAGCTTAACGAACAGCAACAGAACTTCATCGCCGTTATTCAGCGCAATGCCGTCCGCGTGCAGCAGTTGGTCACCGACCTGAACGACATCACGGCGCAGGAGACGGGCAACCTGACGCTCAAGATCGGGCCGATCAGCTTCAACAACGTGATCCTGGAAACGCTGCGTCCGCAGCAGCGGGCCATAGAGGAGAAGCAGCAAAAGGTCGTGCTCAACGTCCCGGAGAATCTGCCGCTCGTCCTGGGCGACGAACTGCGGCTGATCCAGGTCATGACCAATTTCGTCAGCAATGCCTACAAGTACACGCCCCCAGGTGGTACGATCACGATCATGGCCGAACACGTCCCCAACCAGTGGGACCCCAAAGGCCCTGAGGAAGTCGTGCACTGCGCCGTCAGCGACACGGGCATCGGCATGAGCGAGGAAGACCTGCAAAAGTTGTTTACCGCTTACTGGCGCAGCGACAACCCCCGCGCGCGGGAGCAGCCGGGCACGGGCCTGGGCATGACCCTCACGCGCGGCCTGATCGAGGCGCACGGTGGTAAAATCTGGGTGGAGAGCACCCTTGACGTGGGCACGACCTTCCACTTCACCGTGCCGCTGGCAACTGAAACCGAGAAGATTGCGACGGGCAGCCGCCGCTGATCCTATGCAACTATTTATTTGCTATTCGCGGGCCGACAAGCAGTTCGCGGCCCAACTGGTCGAAGATTTGGCCGACTACGACGTGCGCGTGTGGATGGATGTGCGCAGCATTCCGCACGGCACAAACTGGGACCTGGAAGTGCAAAAGGGCCTGGACAGCAGCGACATGATGCTCGTCCTGCTCACCCCGTCGGCGGTGGCTTCGCAAAACGTGGCCGACGAGTGGAGCTACTTCATCGAGAAGAACAAGCCCATTGTGCCTCTGCTGATACAGCCGTGCGAAGTGCCGTTCCGTCTGTCGCGCCGCCAGCGCGTCGATTTCACGACGGATTACAAAACCGGCTTCCAGCAGTTGATCCGGGCGATTGGCTCTCCGGTGCTGCTTGACCCGGAAAGCACGCAGAAAATACGCCCGATCCCGTACAGTGCTCCGGCTCCAAACCCGGCGCCTGTACAACCTGCGCCCCAGGCGGCTGCCGTTCCGTCGCCCGTCGGCGCAGTGCCCGCTGCCCGCCCACAGCCTCGCCCCTCCCTGCCCAGTCTACCTGGTGTCGGCGTGCGGACACTGCCTGTCGTCTGGTCGGATTCGTATAACTGGTTTAACGGCATGGGCGCGAACGCCACACAGGGCGACATCATGATCAGTTCGCGGGAATTGAAGCTGATTCCGAGCGCCAAGCCGATCATGACGATTCCACTGCGCAGCCTCGTCTCCGCCCGGATACAGCGCTCGGTGGACGCGCACCTCAAGATCACGTACTATGGGCCGGACAATTCATTCCAGACGTTGATGCTGATGGGCGCGCCCAAAGAGCGCCGCAAGCAGATCAATCAGGAGATTTTGAACCTGCTCAAACTGCACACGGGCCGCACCCTGACGTGAGTCCCTCTAAACCGGGCGCGTCGCCGCGAACAGCGTGCGCCGGAAGCCGTAGAAGACCGGGCTACCCGGCCACAATTGACGCAGCCGCTTGCGGTACTCGGCCATGAACGCTTGCTGCATGTCATCTGAAAGACGTTCGAAATAGGGCACGAGCGCCGTCCCCGAAGTCCAGTCGGCCATTGCATCGGCATTTTCCAGCACGTGCGGGTAAACCTTCTCGAAGACCGTAATGTCTTCTGCACCGCACTCATAGAGCAGATTGGCGTATTCCTCGATAGACAACACGTTGGAGCGCCGCACCCAACCGCCAAGCGCCGTTCGGAACGGCTCCTCCCCTGCGATCTGCGTGATCAGCCGGTGGGTGGCATGGCCGTGATTGGAAGGAAGCTGGACGGCAAGCTGGCCGCCGGGCCGCACCAGGCCATACAGGCGCGGAATCAGCGCAGGGTGATCGCCCACCCAATGAATGGCAGCGTGCGAGAAGACCAGGTCCCACGTGCCAGAGACGGTTTCAATCGCGGCTTTCTCGAAGCGCAGGCCAGGACGCACGTGCACTTCGGCACGTTGCAGCATTTCGGGGGATGTATCGATGCCCAGCGTATCGCTGCCGGGCAGTCTGTCGGCCAGTTTGCGGGTCAACTCGCCCGTGCCGCAGCCCAGGTCGATGACGGTCAATCCCTCGCGGACTTTCACCAGCGCCGCGAGATCGTCGAAAGGGGCGGCCCGTTGCGCTTGAAATTGGTGGTAACGATCCGGGTTCCAGGGCAAGGTAAACTCACTTTCGCATCATAGACATTGAGGCGAGGGCAGTTTACCTCAACGCTGCCTCATGCCCAACCTTCGAGAAGAGGCAAACGGTGGGGCTAAATTGGCGCGCCGGGGCTTCCGGGCGCGCAGTCTCACCCGAACCGCCCGGAGATATAGTCCTCGGTGCGTTTGTCGCGGGGGCGGGTGAAGATCTCGCGTGTCGGGCCGTACTCGATCAACCTTCCGATCCGTCTTTCATCAGCCAGGAAGAAGGCTGTCATATCCGAGACACGCGCTGCCTGCTGCATATTGTGCGTGACCAGGATGATCGTGTAGCGATTGCACAGTTCCTGTAGCAGTTCTTCGATCTTCAGCGTGGCAATCGGGTCAAGCGCGGAGCACGGCTCGTCCAGGAGCAGCACCTCCGGCTCGACGGCGATGGCGCGGGCGATGCACAGGCGCTGCTGCTGACCACCGGACAGCGCGATGCCCGATGATCGCAGTTTGTCTTTCACCTCGTCCCAGAGCGCCACCGAACGTAGCGCCGACTCCACGATCTCGTCGTAGTTGACGCCGCGCTGCCTGCCGGCGTTCAATTTGAGGCCCGCGATCACATTGTCGTAGATCGACATGGTAGGAAACGGGTTGGGCTTCTGAAAGACCATCCCGATCCGGCGGCGGATACGTACCGGGTCGGCCTCCGGCGCATAGATATTCTCGCCGTCAAGCAGCACTTCGCCCGTCGCATAGGCCCCCTTGATGACCTCGTGCATCCGGTTCAGGCAGCGTATCAGTGTCGATTTTCCACACCCCGATGGGCCGATCAGGGCCGTGATGATATTCGGACTGAATTTGAGGTTGACGTCCTCGACGACCTTCGTTTTCCCGTAGAAGGCCGATAGATTACGTGTTTCCAATTCACGTGCACGGTCCTGTTCAGGGATGACACGCGCCGAGGCAAGCGGCGATATGGGCAAGGGAGCAATATTGATTTCAGGATTCATAGCGCAATCTCCCGGTGAAGAAGCGAACCGCTGCACTGAACACGGCGACCACAATGACCAGGATCAAAGTGGCGGCCCAGGCTTTATGATGCCAATCGTCATATGGCGAAATCGCGTAGGAGTAAATTTGCAACGGAATAGCAGCCATGGGCTGTGTCAGATCGAAGTTAAAGAAGGCATTGCCGAGCGCAGTGAGCAGCAGCGGAGCTGTCTCGCCAGCGGCACGGGCCAGCGATAGGACCACGCCCGTCAAAATGCCAGGCAGAACCGTCGGAATCACAACGCTAAGGACAACGCGCCAGTGCGGCGTGCCCAGTGCCAGTGCCGCCTCTCGCAATGTGTCAGGAACCAGATGCAGAATCTCTTCGACACTACGCGCAATGATCGGGGTCATGATGACGGCCAGCGCGACAGAGCCAGCGATGCCCGAATATCCGGTCACATATCTGACGAGAAGTGCCCAGACAAAGACGCCGATGACAATGGAAGGGAGTTCGGCCAGCAAGTCAAGAGTGAAACGAACCACCTCGGCAAACCAGCCGTGTCCAAATTCGGCCAGATAGATGGCTGTACCGATTCCAACAGGGATGGCGATGATTCCGGCGACAATCAACATCATGATCGTGCCAGTGATCGCCTGGGCAATCCCACCGCCCACCTCTCCATAGGGCTTGGGGATCTGCGTGAAGAAATCCAGGTTGATCGAGCCGATACCGTTCACAAAAATGTACGCGACGATGATGACCAGGATCATCACCGAAATGATTGTGAGCGATGTAACCAGGCCCGCCACGAACGCACTGAGTGCTTTGCGGCGCAGGTAGCGCCCCTGTTCAGCACTGAACATCGCTTTTCGAGCTGCTGGCGCTGAATTCACTTGGACTGCTTGTGCCATTTTGTCAGACTCCGCATCCATCAGGCGTGAGCACCGCCGGGTAGCCTGGTGATTCGCTTCACCAGTAGCCGAGAAAGCACATTGAAAGTGGATGCGACCAACAACAAGACCAGGCCCAATTCGACCACGGCGCTGAAATAGATCGATGTATCTGCTTCGGTGAACTGGTTAGCGATGGCACTGGCGATGGTGTAGCCAGGCGTGAAGAGGGAGGCGGAGATTTTGCTGGAACTGTTGCCGATTACCATCGTAACCGCCATCGTTTCGCCAATCGCGCGCGCCAGACCAAGCATCGCCGCGCCAACGATTCCGCCCCTGGCGTAGGGCAAAATGGCGAAGCGCAAGGTCTCCCATTTGGTTGCGCCCAGGGCCAACATGCCTTCCTTCTGCAAACGGGGAACCTGGGCAATAATTTCCCGCGAAATGGACAGGATCGTGGGCAAGATCATGATCGCCAGGATAATTCCCGCAGTCAGCAAATGCTGCCCGACGCTTGGCCCACTGAACAACTGGCCGACAATCGGTACTGGCCCGATATATTTCTGAAGGAACGGATCAACCCGATCCCGCATGAAGGGCACGAGGACGAACAACCCCCACAGGCCATAGGCAACGCTGGGAATGGCGACCAGCAGTTCGACGATGAACGCCACCGGCGTTCCTAGCCACCGCGGGGCATATTCCGAAACAAACAGTGCGGAACCCAGTGCCAGGGGGGTTGCCAGCAGCAGTCCAATAATCGAAGTGACGACGGTACCGAAGATAAAAGGTGCGGCGCCAAATTCGACGGGGTTTACTTCGGTCTCAACCGGATTCCACTCGGAGCCTGTCAGGAAGCTGAAGCCAAAACGCCCAATCGATTCCAGCGAATCTAAAACGAGGAGGGCCACCAGCCCGACCAGTAATGCGATGACCACCCACGCGCAGGCGCGTACTATCAGCGAGAATACTTGATCGCCGCGTTGTCCAATTCGGGCGTCACGGCTGGAACTTGTTACTGCCATATTCTCTCCCAGACCCGGGCGTCGATACTGTTCCAGAGCGCTCAGGCACACCAATTATAGACGCAACGGCGGACAGCAGACAGATTGGCTGCCGCCGCCGACGCACATAGAGCGCACCGACTGAGCACTATACCACTCAACTCTGTGGCACTGCACTCTACGCGCTGACAGATGGACCGATTACTGCGCCGCGATCCCGGCGGGCAGCGCAGGCTTGCCGTTGATAGTGATTTTACCAATCAATGCTTCTGCCTTCTTGATAGCATCCGGCGGCAGCGGCGCATAGAGCAAGGCAGCGTTGTATTGCTGCGCGTCATGGGTAGCCCACCACAGCATCCGAGTGAGGGCCAACGCTTTGGCCGGATCAGTCTGCTTGGCGTAGACCAGCAGCCAGGTAAAGCCAGCAATCGGGTAAGCATCGGGGTTATCGCTGTTGACGAGCTTGACGCGCATGTCGTCCGGCAATTTGACACCCTGCGCAGCCAACGACACAGACTTCTCATCGGCAAGGATGAACTTGCCTGCTTTGTTCTTCACCAGGCCAACTGGCAGATTGTTCTGCACTGCGTAGGCTTGTTCGACATAGCCGATGGAATAGGGCGTTTGCTTGACATTGCCAGCCACCCCCTCATTCCCCTTGCCGCCCAGGCCAACCGGCCATTTAACGGAGTTAGCTGCACCCACTTCCTTGGCCCATGTTTCGTTCACAGCGCTCAGGTAGCTCGTCCAGATATTGGTCGTGCCTGAACCGTCCGAGCGGTGAACGACAACGATAAACTTGTCGATATCCTTTAGTTGAGGATTATCGGCCACCAGCTTTTCGTCGTTCCACTTGAGGATATCGCCATGATAGATACCCGCCAGTGTGTCGGGCGTGAACTTAAGTACATCCTTGACTTCGGGCAGGTTATAGGTGGGAACCACACCGCCGAGCGCTGCCGGAATGTGGAGAATGGGACCGCCTTTGGCCGCTTTCAACTGCTCATCGGTCATCGGGCCGTCACTTGCGCCGAAGTCAACAGTCTGATCGCTGATACTCTTGATGCCACCGCCTGATCCAATGGACTGGTAATTAATCTCGACGCCTGTCAATTTGGCGTATTCGCTGAACCACTTGCTGTACAGGACTGCCGGGAAGGTCGCACCTGCGCCGTTCAGTTTCTTGGCCTCGCCGTCGGCTGGCCCGGTAATCTTGCCGCTGCCAGGGATGGCCGTCACCGCGCCCATTGTGAAGGACAGCGTGGGAGCCATTGTCTGCGCGCGCGTGGCAACGCTGGCTGTCCCACCCATCCCAATTAACAGGGCAAGGACAGCCACCAGGGAAAGCGCCGATAACATCTTCTGTCTCTGCATACCCTATCTCTCCTCGATGCATAGTCATTTCTGCACGGCGCCGGATGGTACAGCGCCTGTGACCGGGGAGGAGTATGCCGGCGAAAGTGTAAGAGCATGTTAAATGCCATCTAAGGTCGGGTTAAATGTAAGGCTACAGCCGGAATGGACATAACGTGCTACGTTTGATGAGCAGAATCTGGGCTTGACGCGAATAAACGGGGTGGAAAAAGGGTTGGAATTCGATGCTCGAAGCGATCATGCAGATCGACACGGAAACCCAGCAGAGAACTATGAAGTTTTGGCTACAAACTATTTCTGCTTTCGCTGGCCTTCAAGCGCCGCTTGGAGCCAATTCCGAGCGATGTCGTGCTGAGATAGATAGGCTCCCCAGACGCAATCGGCCCATTCCTTAACACGGGTTCGCGTTTTCTCCACATCCTGATCGGCCAGGACATCCACAATAGTCAACGATCCGCGCTGGTTCAGGGCCGGTGGTTTCTCAAGCACGACCTTGCCGTTCAGCCATCGCTGGATGGCCGCGTAAATCTTCCTGTCTGCGCCATGCTCAACCCCGCAGCATAGCCCGGTAAGGTGCGCCGCGTAGGATTTGGCGGAACGGCAGTAGCGTTCGACGTGCTGCATACAGTAAGCGTCCACCGCCAGCCAGTGAACGGCGGCAATACGCGGATGCTGTGCGGCGCGGAAACCGATCTCCTCAAACAATAACTGGCAGCCGGTCAGTCCGCCCGCCACAGCCGCGCCACATTCAGGGCAGTGATCTTCGTTCATGGCATCCTGATTGAGGTCAGTTTCCAATCATCGCCTCGACCAACCGCAGCGTGATCACTTTAAGGTCGCTGTCGGCCTCGCCCGTCGGCCCGACACAGGCCGGGCAGCCATTCGTACAGCCACAGTCGCGGATCAGGTCGGCAGCAGCGCGCAGCAGTTCCGAGTGCAGTTCGTACAGCCTGTCGCTGAAGCCCAGCCCGGCAGGCAAGTTGTCGTAGAGCGTGATGGTCGGGGCGTGGGTGAAGGCGCTGCGCTGTTCCACGATCAGCCCCACATCGCCCGGCTCGCACATCAGATAAAGCGTCGCCAGGCTGCGCAGGACGTTGCCCAGGCCGCCAAGCGCCGTCTGCCCTGCCGCCTCCATGATGGCGTGGCAGGCCGGGCAGAGTGTGATCAGGTTGTCAAGCTGGTTGGCGAGCAGGTAATTGTTGTTCTGGCCGCGCACATAGCCGAAGGTGCGAAACGGTGTCAGGTGATGGACGTGATGCTGCATGTTGGGCGGTTCGGGCGCGTTGCAGCGGCGGCAGCGGTATTCATCGCGGGCGCGGGCGGCGTCGCGCTGTTTGGCCCAGTTCGGGCCATAGTCGTTTGGCCCGACCATGACTCCCTGCGCGGACAGCGACATGACCAGATCGGGTGTCAGGTACAGCCAGTAGGCTGTCGTTTCAAAACGCTGCTGAGGCAGGTCAATCGTCCCCTGACCGAGCGTTTCATGCGTGTAGCGCCGGATGACCCGGTACGCGGCGGACTGCCATGTCACCTCGACCAACCCGCGTGCCTTGACCACATCGCCCGCCAGGTCGGACTCGTCCTCTTCCAGCACGGTAACGGCGCTGCTGGTCGTCGCCTCGGTATAATAATCGACCATCGCCTGCCGCACGTAAGCCACGCCGTTTGCCCAGTCCAGCCTCTCGACCATGAACTGGCGGCCTTCGTGCATATAGATCGCACCCTCATGAACCATCAGCGGCGCGGCCTGCCGGTCAATCTCCCCGATCACGACGGGTTGGCCGCCGCCGATGTCCTGGATGATCACTGTGTCGGTTGTGCCGGTGCGCAGGCTGATGTCCTTTGAGGGCGGATCGGGCGCAACCCACCGGTAGCCAGCGGGCGATTGGTGCAGGCTGCCTTCCTCGTCGGCCAGGTAATCCAGCAGTTCGGTCACGTCGCCAAAGCTGCCGAATGACTCGCCCCGTTTGAAGGGCAGTTCGTAGGCGGCGCAGCGCACATGGTTGAGCAGGATGACCAGATTGTCGGGGTTGATGCGGGCGTTCTCCACCGAATGCTCAAACAGATAACGTGGATGCTGTGCAATGTACTGATCGAGCGGCGCGCCAGAGACGACCAGCACGGCGGCGCTTGTTCCGGCCCGGCGGCCTGCGCGCCCGGCCTGCTGCCAGGTGCTGGCAATCGTCCCCGGATAGCCAGCGATGATCACGGCGTCCAGTTGGCCGATGTCCACGCCCAGTTCGAGCGCATTGGTCGCCACCACGCCGCGCACGTCGCCCTCGCGCAGCCCGTGTTCGATCTCGCGGCGTTCCAGCGGCAAGTAGCCACCCCGGTAGCCGCGCACCGCTGCGGGTTCAAGGCCGCGTTGCAGCGCCTCGTCGCGCAGATAGCCGAGCAGCAGTTCCGTCGTCAGGCGGCTGCGGGCAAAGAGGATAGTCTGGACGTTTTCGGCCAGGAATCTCCCGGCGATCTGGCGGCTTTCGAGCGTGTAAGGGCGGCGCACAGTGGCTGTATTGTCCACAAAGGGCGGGTTGTAGATCAGGAAGTGCTTCTCGCCCTGCGGTGCGCCGTTGTCGTCGATCAGCCTGACCGGGGCCTCGACCAGCTTTTCGGCCAGTTCGACGGGGTTGGCAATGGTCGCAGACGCGCACAGGAAAACCGGCGTCGAGCCATAGAACTGGCAGATGCGCCGCAGCCGCCGCATGACATTCGCCAGGTGGCTGCCAAACACGCCACGATAGGTGTGCAGTTCGTCGATCACCACGTAGCGCAGGTTCTCAAACAGCGCCGACCAGCGGGTATGGTTGGGTAGGATGCCGCGATGCAGCATATCCGGGTTGGAGATCATAATCCCGCGCTGCCGCCGGACGTTCTGGCGCTGGTGGGCGGGCGTGTCCCCATCGTAGACGTGAACACCGATGGGCCGATCCAGCAGGCCGATCAGCTCGCCAAGCGTGGTGGCCTGATCCTGGGCCAGCGCTTTGGTCGGGAACAGATACAGGGCGCGCGCATCGGGATCGTGCAGACAGGCTTGCAGCACGGGCAGGTTGTAGCAGAGCGTCTTGCCGCTGGCGGTGGGCGTCACGACCACGAAGTTCTCACCGGACAGGGCCACGTCAACAGCCTGCGCCTGGTGTGTATAGAGCTTTTGAATGCCTGCGCTGCGCAGGGCTTCAACCAGAGTGGCGTCCAGACGCGACGGCATGTCGGTCTCTCGCGCCGGGCGCGGCGGGATGCGCTCCCAGGCGACGACGTGCTTCACAAACTGCGGGTCTAACCGTAGATTGTCCAGAACGGTCTGGATTGACATAAAGCGCAATTATACCGCACTGTTGACAATTCCTCTGGTAGCGCCGGGCAACCTCCGCTACAATCAAGGCTTATCGCTCTGGTGATCAAAGGATCAATTTGTCAATGACTGACGTAGCCCAGGAAACGACAGGCGCCGAACAGGTGATCTGGGATTTAACCGATCTGTACGCCGGGGTGGACGACCCGGCCATCACACGCGATCTGGAAAAGGCCAATGCGCTGGCGGATCGCTTTGCCGAGCGCTATCGGGGGCGTGTGGCGTCACTGAGCGCGGCTGAACTGGCCCAGGCACTCTACGATGCGGAGGAATTGCAGGAGCTGATCGGGCGGCTGGGGACGTTTGCCTCCTTGCAGTGGGCAACCGACACCAATAACGCCGCCTACGGCGCGCTCCTTCAGCGCATCCAGGAGGCCGGATCGCAGCTTCACCAGAAGACGCTCTTTTTTGACCTGGAATGGGCCAACATTCCCGACGAGCGTACCCAGATTACGGCAGACCCGGCCCTGGCCCGCTGGCGGCATTACCTGGAAAATGCCCTGCGCACCCGCCCTCACTTGCTGACCGAGCCGGAAGAAAAAATCCTCTCCGAAAAGGCGGTGACGGGCGTCCAGGCCTGGAACCGTTACTTCGGCGAGTCGCTGTCCGCACAGCGCTACGACTTTGACGGCAAGAAGGTTCCCCAGGATGTGGTGCTGCGCGCGCTGTACCTGCCCGATCGGGAAACCCGCCGCCGGGCCGCCGACGCCATGACGGCAGGGCTGCGCGAAACGCTGCGCATGTCTACCTTCGTTTTCAACACCATCCTGGCTGACAAAGCTTCCAATGATCGCCTGCGCAAGTACCCGACCTGGATTTCGTCGCGCAACCTGGATAATGAAACCAGCGATGAAACTGTGCAGGCGCTCATCGATGCCGTCACGTCGCGTTACGACATCGTGTCACGCTATTACCAGATCAAGCGCAAGCTGCTCGGCTACGACACCCTGTACGACTATGATCGCTACGCGCCGCTCGCCTCCGCCACGTCGCGTTACCAGTGGGACGAGGCGCGCGACATCGTGCTGAATGCCTATCGCGCCTTCCACCCGCGCATGGCCGAGATCGCCGGCGAGTTCTTCGACAAGCGCTGGATTCACGCTCCGGCTATGCCCGGCAAGCGCAGTGGTGCGTTTGCCAGCCCCAATGTGCCATCCTCGCACCCTTATGTGCTGGTCAACTATACGGGCATCAACCGCGACGTGACCACGCTGGCCCACGAACTGGGGCACGGCGTTCACATGTATCTGTCGCGCCCGAAGGGTGCGCTGGAAGCCTATACGCCGCTGACGACGGCTGAGATGGCTTCGGTGTTCGGCGAGATGCTGGTCTTCACCGACCTGATGAACCGCGAAAAAGACCCGGCAGTCCAGCTATCCATGCTTGCCAGCAAGATCGAGGATACGTTCGCAACGGTTTTCCGGCAGATCAGCATGAACCGCTTCGAGGACGCCATCCATACCGCGCGGCGTACCGAAGGCGAACTCTCCTCGGAGCGTTTCGCCGAACTCTGGATGAAGACGCAGCGCGCCATGTTCGGCGACAGCGTCACGCTCCGCGATGACTATGGGCTGTGGTGGAGCTACATTCCGCACTTTGTCAACACGCCGGGCTACGTCTACGCCTATGCCTTTGGCGAACTGCTGGTGCTGGCGCTGTTCAACAAGTACCGGCAGGAAGGCTCATCCTTCGCGCCGAAGTACCTGGACGTGCTGGCAGCGGGCGGTTCGGACAAGCCAGAAAACATCATGGCGAAGGTGGGCGTCGATCTGACTGATCCGCACTTCTGGCAGCAGGGCCTGGCAACCATCGACGAGATGGTGAACCAGTTGGAAGACCTGGTCGCCCGGCAGCAAAAAGCGGCGAACAACTGACGATCTGCTATAATAGCTGCTACAATAGCGTGATAGGGCGGCCTCTGAGCCGCCCTTTTTACCGGAAAGCGCCGTAAAGCCCCTGCCTTTAGGCATGGGGATATAAGGCGCACCCTCTCTCTTGCATTATATAGGTTCATGTTGTATAATACTTTCATGAGCCATGAACGAACATTCA
>Ga0070741_10004689_pt1 | contig 31633 bp, 27 predicted proteins | sample Coa_R1_4_FD_66440 | JGI IMG/M metagenome (GOLD analysis project Ga0070741, IMG submission 66440) | Surface soil microbial communities from Centralia Pennsylvania, which are recovering from an underground coalmine fire - Coalmine... | ecosystem: Environmental > Terrestrial > Soil > Unclassified ... | reverse complement strand
GCAGACGAGCGTCCTGCGCCGGCAGTTCGGCGCGTGATGGAGACGCTCGCGACGCTTCTCGATGCGACGGCGGCGCGCGCGCCGGAGCGCGAGGCGCTCGCGTATGCGCCGCGAGACGAGGTGGCCCGACGCCTCACGTGGGCGGAGCTGCAGGCGGAGAGCCAGCGCGCGGCGGGGAAGCTCGTGACCGCCGGGGTCGGCAAGGGCACGCGGGTCGGCTTCCTCTGCCCGAACCGTCCGGAATGGCTCCCGATCGCCTTCGGCGTCGCGCGCCTCGGCGCGGTCCTCGTGCCGTTCTCGACGCTGTGGAAACGGGACGAAATCGAATACGCGCTCGCGCACGCCGACGTCGAGCTGCTCGTCATGGTCCCATCCTTCCTCCGCCACGACTACGCGGCGAGCATCCGCGAGATCGGCCGCGACCGCGTGCCCGCGCTCCGCCGGATCGTCCTCCTCGAGGGCAGCGCGTCGGGCATGGACGCCTGGGCCGAACTGCCGGAAGACCGCGGCTTCGACGCCGACGTCTCGCCCCGGGACGTCGCCGTCATCTTCTTCACGTCCGGGACGACGGCGCAGGCGAAGGCAGTCGTGCAGACGCACGGCGCCCTCACGATCTCGGCGCGGCGCGTGAGCGACTGCCTCGGCATCGGGCCGGACGATGCGTGGTGGGGACACATGCCGCTCTTCTGGAGCGGCGGGTTCATCATCGGCGCGCTCACGGCGATTGCCGGCGGCGGGCGGATCGTCCTCCAGGAGGTCGTCGAGCCGGGGACGGCGCTCGCTTTGCTCGAACGCGAGCGCTGCACGGTGATGCTCGGCTGGCACCAGGCGGCCCCTCTCCTCGAGCATCCGGACTTCGCGCGCCGGAAGCTGTTCCTGAAGAAGGGCTCGGGCGGAACTCACCCGCTCGCAACGCGACTCCTCGGTCCCGACCACGTCTCGGTCGGCATGTATGGGATGACCGAGACGGCGACCTGCGTCACCTGCGGGCGATGGGACGACCCGGAGCCGATCCGGACCGGAACGTTCGGCCGCCTGCTCGCCGGAATGGACGTCCGGATCATCCATCCGGAGACCGGTGCCGTCGTGCCGCCGGGTGAGCCGGGCGAGATCCTGGTGCGCGGCCCGACCCTCATGGAGGGCTATCTGAAGATCCCGACCGCGGCGACCTTCGACGCCGACGGCTTCTTCAAGACCGGCGACCTCGGCTACTTCGACGACGCCGGGTGTCTCCACTTCGCGAGCCGGCTGAAGGACGTCATCAAGACGGCGGGCGTCAACGTCGCCGCAACCGAGGTCGAGGAGGCGCTCGCACGGCACCCGGCGGTGATCTCCGCGCACGTCGTCGGCGTGAGCGACGCCGTCCGGGGCGAGAACATCGCGGCGTTCGTCGTGCTGCGCGCAGCGGCGGAGCCCGAGGCGCTTCGCGCCTTCTGCCGGGAGTCGCTCGCCAGCTACAAGGTCCCGCGCCACGTCTTCGTCGTCGACGAGCGCGAGATCCCACGGACCGCGACCGGGAAGGTCGAGAAGACGGCGCTCCGGCGGAGGGCAGAGACGCGGCTCAGATGAGAGCGCGCGATCAGAACGCCTGGCCGAACGCCAGGTAGACGAGTCCCTTCTCCTCGTCGCTGAAGCCGACGTCGATCCGCGCCACCAGCGCCTCCGACAGTGCGATGCGGACCCCACCGCCGTAGCTGTACTTGAGGTCCTGGGCGACGCGCTGAATGAGGTCGCGGTTCAGCGCGAACTCGTTCTTGAGATTGCTGCTCGACGTGAAGACCCGGCCGGCCTCACCGAACACGGCGCCGTCGATGCGTACCTGCCAGAGATCCCGGAACGGAAACTCGAACAGGCGCGCGCGGTACTCGAGGTTACCGAGCACCCGCTGGCTCCCGAGAAACCGCCGCGGGAAGTACCCGCGAAGGGTGTCGTCGCCGCCGAGGCGCTCGAGCTCCCAGAACGGGACGTCGCGCCGCGGACCGTCGATGAACCCGCCGTTCAGCCGCACCGCGATGACGTGGCGGCCGCCGCGGAACGGGTAGAGGTAGCCGACGTCCACGAGATAACGCGTGAACTCGAAGTCGCTCAGCAAGGCGCGATCGGTATGCGAGACTTTCACGATCGCGCGCCACCCGCGCGTCGGCCGAACGACGTCGTCGCGGCTGTTCCACACGAGCGAGACCGCGATCGGGTTCACCAAGCCGCCGGCGATGCCCGGCAGCCGCGGGAACGCGTCGACCGTGAACGGCGTTCCGTCGTCGCGATCGCCGCGTCCGATGTGGACGTGGCGGAGTCCGACGCTCGCGTTCACGGCGACGCGGTTCCATGGCCGCCACCCGAGTACGAGCTCCCCGTCCGTCTGCTCGTAGAGCTGCGTCGACACCTCGTCGGGCCCCACGTCGTTGTTGCCGAGGCCGAAGAACTCCTGCTCCGGATCGAGGTAGTAGCGAACGCGAAAGAGGGCCAGGAATTTGTCGCTCATCAGGTGGGGCGAGCCGACCGACAGCTGGTACGATTGCTGCCGGTTCAGCGCGTACGTCCCGTCGAGGTCGAGCGTGATGCCGAGGCCCGCCAGGTCCCGATCCGTGAACTTGACGCCACCGACGGCGCTGGTCTCCGGGCCGTAGCCGACCTGCGGCAGCACGGCCCAGCGGCGCTGCTTCAGCTCCTCGGCCACCGGCGGCGGAGCCGCGAGCAGGTCCGAGATGTCCTCCTCGGCCGCCATCTCGTCGAAGCCGAGAGCCACCGGCGTCGCCGCGAGGAGACAGAGAATCCCCACCGCCACCACCCCCACGCATCGCATCGTCAGCGAGTCCAGAACAAAGGCCGGTATCTGTCAATACAATATCGACGGAAGGAAGGCGCCGGCGGGCTCGTTGTAGAGACCGATCGACATGAGCGTCATCGGCTCGACGACGCGGAGCCCGTGTGCGAGGCACCAACGGAAGAGCTCGCCGTTCCGCGTCGGCAGGAGAAACCCGGGACCGCCGAACGCCGGCGCCGCCCCGATGAGCGCCCGGAGGTCCTCGTTCGTCTCGGCGACGGCGTGGCCGAAGAAGTCGAGCCCGGTCGTGTAGCCGCTGATTCGCCCGTCGTGCTCGACGACGTGGAGCCCGCCCTGCCCGCGCGCGTCGGCGACCTCGCCGGCCCGGTCGTGCCCGTGGACGCGGCGACAGAGCGTGTTGCATCCCGGGACGTCGGCCTCGGTCGCGGCCCGGACCACGTGTCCCGGGATCCGGATCCCGAGCGCCGGTCCCTGCATCACCGAGAGCGGCTCGCGCGCGTCGAACCCGAGCTTCGTGTAGAGCGACAGCGAGCGGTTGTGGAAGGCGGTCTGCACGAGACGGACGCCCGGCGCGCCGCGGCTCGCCGCGCGTTCGAGGACGTGCTCCATGAGCCGGCGCCCGGTCGACCGGTTCTGGACGGCGGGATCGACGGTGATCGGACCGATCCCCGGGATCGTCGAGCGCTCGTCGATGAAATTGCTGCCGACGATCCGCCCGTCGAGCTCCGCGACGACGCCGTAGATCCCAGGATGGCTGACCAGCATCGCGAGAAGCCCGACCGCGACCTCCGGCCCCGGGAAGTCCGGCGGAAAGTTGTGCGCCTCGGAGATCGTCGTGAATGCCCGGTAGCAGATGTCGCCGCACGGCGCGGCGTCGTCGGGACACGCCACCCGCAGCACGAGGCTCATCGCGCGGGCTCCCAGACCGGCAACGTCACGCGGTCGGTCAGGCGTTTGAACACGACCCGGACGGGCATGGCGAAGCGCATCTCCTCGGGTGTCGCGTTCACCATGTAACCGACGAGGCGCGGTCCCTCGTCGAGCTCGACCAGCACCATGACGAGCGGCAGGAGATCGCGAAACGCCGGCAGGAACGGCTCGTAGCCGACGACGTACGAGTATATCCGGCCGCGCCCGCTCGCCTGGAACCATTCGAGGCGATCCCCGCCCTTCCAGTACATCGGCTTCGGCGGCCAGTGGACCGTCCCCGACCCGCGCTCGCGCTGGAGCACGAGCTTGCCGTCGCGTGCGCCGTCCCAGAACGGCCGCATGATCGGGTCGTCCAGGTCGGGGAGCGGATAGTCGGGATGGAGCGGCTCGGCCATCATTCGCCTCGCAGCACGAGCGCGCTGGTCGCGACGCCGGATGCGCCCGTGACGAGCGTCGCCCGGCAGCCGGGGACCTGGTTCGTCGACGTGCCGCGGATCTGCCGCACCGCCTCGAGGATCAGGTTGAAGCCATGGACGTACGCCTCGGAGAGACCGCCGCCGGACGTCAGCACCGGGAGCGCGCCGCCGAGCTCGATCCGTCCGCCTTCGGTGAACGGCCCGCCCTCGCCGCGCTTGCAGAAGCCGTAGTCCTCGAGCCCCGTGATCACGAGCGGGGTGAACGCGTCGTAGATCTGCGCGCAGCCCATGTCGGCGGGCTTGAGCGCCGAGCGCTCCCAGAGGAGCTTCGCGCAGAAGACCGACGTCGTCTCCATCGTCCGCGTATTATTGTAGTTCGCGAGATGGACCGGGTTCGGGCCCGAGGCCTGCGCGACCGAGTGCACGAGCGCGGGCTTCCGGCGGAGATCCCGCGCCCGCTCGACCGACGTGACGATGCACGCGAGCGCGCCGTCGGTCTCGAGGCAGCAATCGAAGAAGTGGAGCGGGTAGCCGATGACGCGCCCCGCGAGGTACGTCGCCATGTCGAGCGGACGGTCGCGCATCATCGCGTGCGGGTTTCGGTTCGCGTGCTTGCGGGCCGCGATCGCGACGTTCCCGAAGTGCTCGCGCTTCGTCCCGAACTCGTGCATGTGGCGATGCGCCCACATCCCGATCACATCGACGGGCCGGATGAGGCCCCACGGCGTGTGCAGCGCCTTGTCGTCGCGGACGAGGACGCGCTCCTGCGACCACGGCCGCGACGTGCGCGAGCCGCGGTTCCTGGCGCGATGGCAGACGACCGTCGACGCCATGCCGCTCGCGATCGCGGCGGCCGCGTGCATGACGGTCGCGCACGACGCGCCGCCGCCGTAGGAGATCTTGCTCCACCAGCGGAGCCCGCGGACGCCGAGCCGGCGCGCGATCGAGACCTCGTGCGTATCCTCCATCTCGAGCATCGACATGCCGTCGACGTCCTCGGCCTGGAGGCCAGCGTCCTCCAGCGCGAGCTGGATCGCCTCGACGGCGGTGTCGGCGATCGGCCGGCCGATGTCCTTCGCGAACGGCAGGTGGCCGATGCCGACGATCGCGATCCGATCCTGGATGCGCGCGAAGAGGTCCGCGTCGACGGTCACGCGAGATGGGCTCCGAACCACGCCCGGATGCGATCCCATGCGTCGGCGGCGGACGCGGCGTGGTACAGGTCCGGGCGCGAGTCGTCGAAGAAGGCGTGGCCCGCCTCGGGGTAGATGTGGATGTCGAAGGGCTGCCCCGTCTCCGCGAGTGCGCGACGGAGCGTCTCGATGTGGCCGCGCGGGATCACCGGATCGCGCGCGCCGAACAGTGCGAGGAGCGGACCCCGGGTGCGCGCCGAGACGTCGATCGGATGCTGAGGCTTCACCTGCGAGAGCCGGCCGTGCCGGAGCCGCCCGTAGAGATCGACGCCGGCGTCCGGTCCGCCCGGCATCGCCATCGCCATCTGGGTGTAGAGCCCGCCGAGACAGAAGCCGATGCAGCCGACGCGCCCGCTCGCGTCCGGACGGGAGCGCAGAAACGCGGTCGCCGCGCGGACGTCGTCGAGCACCTGCTGGTCGGCGAGGTGGTCGAAGAACGCGCTGACGGTCGCCGCCTCGTGGTCGGCCGGGGGTCCCGTCCGCGTGAACAGGTCGACCGCGAGCGCGGTGTAGCCGGCGTCGGCAAAGCGCCGCGCGACGTCGCGAAAGTGATCCGAGAGGCCGAAAACGTCGCTCAGGACGACGACCCCAGGCCGGCGCCCGTCGCCGTCCGGGACGGCGAGCGTGCCGGTGACCGCATCGCCGCCGTATCCGGCGAACGTGATCTCCGCGGTGTGCGCCATTCAGAGGCCGGTCGAGGCTCCGGCCGATATAGCGCCTCACTTGCGAACGGGCCAGCGAAGCGCTTTTGTGCCGCGCATGGACGCGACCGGACCGAACGCCGACCAGATCCGGTACTGGAACGAGACCGCGCCACCGAAGTGGATCGGTCTCCAGCGCCTCCTCGACGACCAGCTGCGCGCGCTCGGCGAGCTCACGATGGAGCGCGCGGCGATCGCGGCCTGCGAGCGCGTGATCGACGTCGGCTGCGGCTGCGGTGCGACGTCGGCAGAGCTCGCGCGACGGGTCGGTCCGCGCGGCAAGGTCCTCGGTATCGACATCTCGACGCCGATGCTCGCCTGCGCGGCGGAGCTCGCGAGCAGCCTTCCGAACGCACGCTTCGAGAACGCCGACGCCCAGACGCACCGCTTCGCCTCGGACGCGTACGACCTCGTGTTCTCGCGCTTCGGGGTGATGTTCTTCGTCGATCCCGCTGCCGCGTTCGCGAATCTGCGGAGTGCCCTCCGGCCCGGCGGGCGGCTCGCGTTCGTCTGCTGGCAGGCGCTGTCCGACAACCCGTGGATGCTCGTGCCACTCGCCGCGGCGGCGCAGCACGTGACGCTGCCACCGCCGCCCGCGCCCGGCGCACCGGGTCCGTTCTCGTTCGCCGACGCCGTTCGCGTGCGCGGCATCCTCGACGACGCGGGGTTCCGGGACGTCGCGCTCGAGGACCATCGCCAGACCCTCGCCGTCGGCGGCACCGTCGACCTCGAGGAGGCGGTCGGGTTCCTCCTGCAGATGGGACCGACGGGCGTCCTCTTGCGCGACGTCGACGCCGACGTGCGCGCCCGGGTCGGCGGCGCCGTGCGCCAGGCGATCGAGCCGTTCCTCACGAGCGGCGGCGTGCGGATGCCGTCGGCGGCGTGGATCGTGACGGCGCGGACGGCGGGCTGACGACGTCGCATTGACGCTGCCGGCTCGCGTCTGTTAGCGCCGTCGGCGAATGACGTGGCCGCCGTCGTCTGACGACTTCGCCCGCCTCCGCGAGACGCTCGCCTGGGTCCACGAAAATTCTCCCTACTACCGCCGTGCCTTCGACACCGCGGGCGTGCGTCCGGCGGAGCTCCGTACCTACGACGACTTCCGGACGCGCGTCCCGCGCACCGAGAAGACCGCGCTCGCCGAGAACCAGCGCGCGCACCCGCCCTTCGGCGAATTCTTGGCGGTCCCCCGCGACGCCATCGCGTCGCTTCACACCTCACCGGGGCCGATCTACATCCCGCGGCTCGCGGAGGAGCGCGGCGGGACGCCGGTCCTCGTCGAGGCGATCCGCGCGATGGGCGTGCGACGCGGCGAGATCGCGCACGTGACGCTCTCCTACCACGTCATGCCGGGCGGGCTCCGTCTGCATCGCGCCTTCGAGGAGCACGGCTGCCTCGTCATCAACGGCGGCACCGGCGCGAGCCGGCTCCAGGTCCAGCTCGCGCACGACTACGGCGCGACGGTCTACGCCGGGACGCCGAGCTTCCTCGCGAACCTCGGCGACACCGCGCGCGAGATGGGGCTCGACCCGCGTCGCGACCTGCAGTATCGCGTCGGCTTCTCCACCGCGGAGACGCTCACGCCGACCCTCCGCCGCGATCTCGAGGCGACGTTCGGCATCGAGCTCTTCGATCACATCGGCGAGGCGCAGATCGGGCCGGTCGCGGGCGAGTGTCGGGCGCACGACGGGATGCACCTCCACGCCCGCGATCTCTTCTGCGAGTTCCTCGACCCGGAGACCGGTGCGCCGGCGGAAGCGGGCGGCATCGGCGAGCTGGTCGCGACGCAGCTCGGACGGCGCGCCCTGCCCCTGATGCGCTACGCGCCGCGCGACGCGTATCGCCTCCTTCCCGGCGCGTGCCCGTGCGGCGACCCCGCGCTCCGCGTCGCATTCGTCGGCCAGGTGGGCGTGATCCGGAAGATCAAGGGCGTCCTCGTCCACCCGGCGCAGATCCACGCGGTCACGAGCCAGTTCCCCGAGCTCGGGCGCTTCCAGGTGCTCGTCGACCATCCGGCGGGTCAGCGCTACGAGCGCGCGATCCTGCGCGTCGGAACCGTCGCCGCACCGGCCGATCCCGACGCCCTCCGTCGCACGCTCGCGGAGCGCCTGAAGGCGACGGTCCTGATCCAGATGGACGTCGAGCTCGTCGCCGAGGCCGACGTGCCCGAGGCCGCGGGCCCACCGCGATTCGCGGAGACGGTCATCGCGAAGTGACGGACGCGCTCTACTACGACGCCGCGATCCAGACGATGCCGGAGGATGCGCTCCGCCGGCTGCAAGCGGAACGTCTCGCGCGCCAGCTCGACCGCGTCTGGTCCGTGCCCGTGCCGTTCTTCCGGCGGAAGCTCGAGGCCGCCGGGCTCCGCCGCGCCGACCTGCGCGGGCTCGAGGATCTGCCGTCGATCCCGACGACGGTGAAGGCCGAGCTCCGCCGGAACGAGGAGGAGCATCCGCCGTTCGGCGACTATCGCGGCGCGCCGCCGTCCGCGTGCGTCCGGCTCGGCGCCTCGACCGGCACGAGTGGCCGGCCGACGCTCATCCTCTGGACACGGAAGGATCTGGAGGTCGACTATGCCGCCTCGGCGCGCGGGCGGTGGCGGTGGGGCCTGCGGCCGGGGATGAGCCTCGCGAACGCCCACCCGTTCGGGATGAACGCGGGCGGCTGGCACTTCAGCCACGGGATCGAGGCGCTCGGCGTGCTGAACGTGCCATCCGGGCCGCCCGTCGGGGCGGCGCACGTCCGCGACGTCGTCGAGGTCTGGCGGCGGATCCGGCCCGACATGTACCGGCTCTTCGGGAACGTCGCGCTGACGTACGCCGACGCGGCGCGCGCCGCCGGCCTCGATCCGGCCCGCGATCTGAACCTCACGATCGCCGGCGATCACCCGAGCGAGCAGTACCTCATGGCGAGCTCGGGCCTCGAGGCGTTGCCCCTCCTCGGCAGCGCGTGCGACGAGCGCGACGGCGCGCATCTCGCCGAGGACCTGGCGATCGTCGAGGTCATCGACCGCGCGACCGGAAAGCCGTGCGGCCACGGCGAGCGCGGGAACCTCGTGGTGACGGTCCTCGAGAAGGACAATTTTCTCCTCCGCTACGACCTCGAAGACGTCGTGCGCTGGAACCTGAAGCCCTGCCCGTGCGGTGAGACGCACCGGCGGCTCTTCTACGAGGGCCGCGTACGGGACATCGTGCGCGCGGCCGACGTCGACGTGCTGCCGATCGACGTCGCGCTCGTGCTCTACGAATTCCCGGAGGCGTCCACGCCGTCGGCCGAGTACCAGATCGTGCGCGGGAAGGAGCCGACGGACACGCTGCGCGTCCGGCTCGAGTACGACCCGGCGGCGGGCGACGTCGACGGGCTGACGCGGCGGCTCGCCGACCGGTTCCGCGATCGGCTCCGCGTGGCGGTTCGTCTCGAGATGCTGCCGCGCGGCGCCGTGCCGCGATTCTCCTACAAGGCGGCGCGGGTGGTCGACGCCCCGGCCGCGGAGTGACGCCGATGCGCGAGATCGCGAGTGGCCTCCAGTTCCCCGAGGGACCGATCGCCATGCCCGACGGCAGCGTGCTGCTCGTCGAGATCCGGCGCGGGACGCTGACCCGCGTCGCGCCCGACGGCACGACGACGGTGGCCGCCGAGACCGGTGGCGGCCCGAACGGCGCCGCCATCGGACCCGACGGGAAGGTCTACGTCTGCAACAACGGCGGCTTCGAGTGGCACGACCTCGGCGGCCTCGTCGTCCCCGGGAACCAGCCCGGGAACTACATCGGCGGCCGCATCCAGCGCGTCGATCTCGCGACCGGGCGAGTCGAGGACGTCTACACGGCCTGCGACGGTCGCCCGCTCCGCGGACCGAACGACCTCGTATTCGACGCGGTGGGCGGCTTCTGGTTCACCGACCACGGGAAGCTCCGCGAGCGCGATCGCGACCGGACGGGCGTCTTCTACGCGCGCGCCGACGGCTCGCTCATCCGCGAGGTCGTCTTCCCGCTCGATGCGCCGAACGGCGTCGGGCTGTCGCCGGACGGAAAGCGACTCTACGTCGCCGAGACGTACACGGGCCGCGTCTGGGCGTGGGACGTCGAGGCCCCGGGCGTCATCGCCGGCGGCTTCGGCCTCGGCCCGAGCGGCGGGAGCCTGCTCGCGGGGCTCCCCGGCTTCCAACTCTTCGACTCGCTCGCCGTCGACGGCGCCGGCAACGTCTGCGTCGCGACGCTCGCGAACGGCGGCATCACCGTCATCTCGCCGGACGGCAACTCGATCGAGCACGTCCCGACCGGCGATCCGCTGACGACGAACGTCTGCTTCGGCGGACCGGACCTGCGGACGGCGTACGTGACGCTGTCGGGAACCGGTCGTCTCGTCGCGCTCGACTGGCCGCGGCCGGGACTCCGGCTCAACTACGCCTGACCCGGTCGGGGGGAGGTCGGCCCGTCGAGACTCGTTCGACCGTCACGATGACGGCTCGCCGGAGCCCGGGCGTTGCCGTGGGGTGCCGTAGTCGTCGCAGGTCGGCTCTGCAATTGACCGTCGGGGTGCGCCGGTCCGGGCTCGGCGCCCCCCTAGAGCAATCGTTGGCTCGCGAGATCGGCGCCCGCCCGGAGCGCACGGAGCTTCTCCCACACGACTTCCTCCGCCACCTCTCCGAGGCCCGCCGCCACCTCGAAGCCGCAGTCCGTACCGGCGAGCACGCGACGCGGATCGCCCGTCGCGCGCGCCGCGAGCTCGATCCGCTCCGCCACGACCTCCGGATGCTCGACGTAGTTCGTCGTCGGGTCGATCACGCCGGCGACGAGCAGGATCTCCGGCGGAAGTGGATTCCGCGCGAGGATACGGTGCTCGTGGGCGTGCCGCGGGTTCGCCATCGACAGGACGAGCGCCCCGACGCGCGCCGTGTAGAGACGCGGGAGGATCTCCTCGAGCGGGACGTCGAAGAGATGGGGCGCTTCGTAGTTCCCCCAGCAGACGTGGAGGCGCACCCTCTCGGGTGGGATCCCGGCAATCGCGGCGTTGATCGCCGCGATCGTCGTGTCGACGAAGCCGAGGAATTCGGCGAGCGGGCGGTCGGCGAACGACGTGTGCCGCTCCATCGCCAGGTCCGGGGCGTCGATCTGGAGCACGAACCCCTGCGCGACGACGTACTCGTACTCGGTGCGCAGCGCGGCGGCGACCGCGTGCACGTACTCCTCGAGGCGCGAGTAGTAGGCGTTCACCATCGCCGCCGCGACGATTCCCGGCGACGGCGCCGTGCGGAACGACTCGACGAAGCGCGGGTCGCGCTCGCCGAGGATGTCCCGGTACTCGGCGCACTCGCGTTCGAGCGGGGCGCGGTCGACGTAGCGAACGTCGCCGACCGCCTATGGCGCGGCGAGCAGGTTCACCATCGTCCGTGAGAAGTCGGCGGCCTTCAGCGACACGAACGTCGGGAAGTGCACGATGTCGCGCATGACGGGCCGGTTGCTCGTGCCGCCGAAGCCGCTCATCCGATGCTGCACGTAGGTGATGAAGCTCTCCCGGCCCTGCTCGCCGTCGTTGCCGACGTCGACGCCGGCAGCGAGCTGGAGCGCCACGACGCGTCGGGTCGCTTCACGGACGGCGACCCCGAACGCCGTGGGATCGACCGACTCGCCGCGGCTCCGGCGCACGAGCAGCTCGGTCAGCGACGTCGGCCGCGGCAGGCTTCCGGCGTGGGTCGTGAGAAACCGGCGCTCGCTCCGCTCCACGCGGCGTCCAGAGCACGAAAGCCGTCACCGCAACAAGTGACTGCGGCGCGCGTGGTCTGCTATGGGGCGCCATGCTCGGACGACAGACCGACGTCGCGGCGATCCATGCGGGTCTGACCGGCTGGTTTCGCGCGCGACGCGAAGCGGGTGCCGACTGCGAGCTGTCGTCGCTGGAGAGCCCGAAGGCGGGGTTCTCGAACGAGACGTTCCTCGCCGAGCTCGCGACGCGCGACGGCACCCGGCGCCTCGTCATCCGCCTCGAGCCGGTGGGTTTTCGCGTGTTCCCGGAGTACGACCTGCCGCGACAGGCGCGCATCATGCAGTGCCTGGCGGATTCGCCGGTGCCCGTCCCCCGCGTCCTGTGGGTCGAGGAGGACCGGCGCTGGATCGGCGTGCCGTTCTACGTGATGGAGCGGATCGAGGGCGAGGTGCCGTCGGAGGTCCCCGTCTACCACACGTTCGGCTTCTGCTGTGACGCGACGCCGGCCGAGCGCGCGCAGATGTGGCGGAGCGGCATCGAGACGCTCGCCGCGATCCACGCGGTCGACTGGCACGCGCGCGGGCTCGGCTTCCTCGGCGTCCCACCCGCGGGGACCGGTCCGCTCGACCAGCAGCTCGCGTACTACGAGCACTATCTCGGCTGGGTCGGCGGCCCGCCGCAGCCGATCCTGCGCGCCGCGCTCGCCTGGCTGCGAGACCATCGGTACACCCCGCGTCGGGTCACGCTCTGCTGGGGCGACAGCCGCTTCGTCAACATGATCTTTCGCGACGGACGGACGGTCGGTGTCCTCGACTGGGAGATGGCCTTCCTCGGCGATCCGGAGGCCGATCTCGTCTGGTGGATCCTGCTCGACTGGGCGCAGAGCGAGGGCTACGAGATCCCGCGCCTGCCAGGGTTCCCCGGCGCCGAGGAGACGATCCGCCGCTACGAGGCGGTCGCCGGCGTCCCGGTCGAGCACGCACTCTACCAGGAGGTCTTCGGCGCGTTCCGCTTCGGCGTGATCATGGCGAAGATCGCGCTCCGCCTGAAGGAGATCGGCGGCCCGGCGCCGAGCGAGAACTTCGAGACCGACAACGTGTGCACGCGTCGGCTCGCCCAGCTCCTCGGACTGCGCGGCAAGTAGATAAAAGAAGGCGCGAGCGGCCCGCGGCGAACCGCGGGCCGCTCGCGCCTGGGGTGGCGGGCTTACTGCGCCTGGGACACGCCGACCAGGCTGACCGCGCCTGGACCCGGCAGGTCGGCCGACGAGTCGACCAGGATCGTGCCGGTGTGCGGCGTGCAGAAGATGCTCACCAGGGTCGCCGCGTGCGCCGCCCCGTCGGCGAGGCAGGCCGACGGTGCGCCGGTCGCGCTGATGCTCGTCGCGATCGGGTTCGAGAAGGCGCCGTTGGTGCGCTGGCGGCAGACCGTGAAGCTGCCGTTCGTGCAGTCGGCGTCGGTGCTGCACTGATGGGTCGGCGGGCCCTCGAAAGCACCCGTCGTCGTGGCGCAGCCACCGCAGCCCGTGAAGATCGCCTGGCTTCCCGGCTGACCGCTGCCGCCGGCGCCGGAGCCCTTCGTCTGCGTTCCGGTGCTCAGGTTGAAGCCGATCGCGAGTCCGCCGAGCGACGGCGGGTTCGGCCGGCAGTCGTGGCTCGTCGGGAACGCCGGCCCGAGCACGCCCGAACCGCTCGTCTCGGGTGTGCACGGCGCGCCGTCATCCGCGCCGCCGTTGCAGAGCCCGGTCGTCTCGTTGCAGATCGGGCACGGCTGGATCGTCGGGTCGTTGACGCACGCACCCGGCGTGCAGTTGGTGTTGTTGAGGCACTGGCGGCCCTGGTTCGTGCCGCTGGCGGCATTGCAGCGCTTCGGCATGCCGTCGCCCGTCAGGTAGATCTCGGAGTTGAGCGGCAGGGCGAGGGTCCCGAGCGCGCCGCTGCAGTTGCCCGTACCGGCCGCGTCGGTCGTGACGCTGTTGATCACGCACGTGCTGGTGCTGGCCGAATTCGGGTTCGGGATCGGCAGCGGCGCGCCGAACAGACACCCGCACTGCGCGTTCGACGTGCAGGAGTGGCCGCCGTTGGCGCCGCCCTGCGTGCACTGTCCGGCGGAGCAGGTGCCGGCGCCGGCGCCCGGGCCGCTCGTGCAGGACAGGATGCTTCCCGTCTGGGTCATCGTCGTGGCGGCGAGATCGAAGTCGCCGGTGCCGGCGTCACAGTTCGTGATGTTGGTGATGTTCTGGCCCATGTCGGGCGGGGTCGCCGGGAGCGGCACGCCCTCGTTACCGCCGCCGAAGTAGAGGCCGCCGCAGATCAGGTCCTTCATGCAGGTGCCGCCGCCGCACGAGCTGTTGTCCGTGCACGCGGTGCCGGCACTACCGCCCGAGTTGAACGCCGCACAGCCGCCGGGGGTGATGTCGCCGCAGTCGCCCGTGCCGCCGACGGCGTTCGTGAACTTGAGGGTCGTCTTCGAGCAGCAGTTGCAGCCCGGGACCGTCGTCGTGGTCGTCGACTCGGTGGTCGACGTCGTGGTCGTCGACGTGCTGGTGGTCGTCGGCGCCGCCGTCGTGGTGGTCGACTCGGTGGTGGTCGTGGTCGACGCGGGAACCGTCGTCGTCGTCTCGGTCGTCGACGTCGTCGTCTCGACGATGATGCCGGTCGTCGTGGTCGTGCTCGACGTCTCCGTCGTGGTCGTCGATCCGGCGCTCGTGGTGGTGGTCACGTTCGGGACGCACTGGCAGGTTCCGTCGCAGATGAAGGCGCCGGCCGGGGAGCTGCACCCGCTGCCCGGTGGATCGCACTGCTCGCCCGGGTCGATCGAGTTGTTCCCGCAGGTCGGGAGCGTCGTCGTGGTCGTCGTCTCAGTGGTCGACGTGCTCGTCGATTCGGTGCTCGTGGTCTCGGTGGTCGACGTCGTCGTCGTCACATTCGGGACGCACTGACAGCTGCCGTCGCAGATGAACGCGCCGGCCGGCGAGCTGCAGCCGCTGCCCGGCGGATCGCACTGCTCGCCCGGGTCGAGGACGTTGTTGCCGCACGTCGGGAGCGTCGTCGTGGTCGTCGTCTCGGTCGTCGTCGTGGTCGTGCTCACGTTCGGGACGCACTGACAGCTGCCGTCGCAGATGAACGCGCCGGCCGGCGAGCTGCAGCCGCTGCCCGGCGGATCGCACTGCTCACCCGGGTCGATCGTGTTGTTGCCGCAGGTCGGCAGCGTGGTGCTCGTCGTCGTCGCGCCCGGTGACGTGGTGGTGGTCGTCGTGGTGGAGGCGCCGCACGTATCGCAGCAGCTCGTCGGATGCGTGGCGACGCAGCTCGTGTTGCGACCGCAGGCGCCGGCGCGGCGGATGTGGCAGCGCGGGTTCGACGGGTCGTGCGGGTTGTCCTCGAAGCAGGCGACGAAGCCGGGGCCGCGCCCGCAGGTCGACTTCGAGGCGCACCGCGTGACGACCTCTGCGCAGCGGTGAGACAGGCCGGAGTGTCGCGCGGACCGTTTCACGCAGCCGACGTACCTACCGTGGCGGGTCTGCGCTTCGCACGTTCCGCAGTCCTGGTCCGCCTGCGCGCGCGCCGTGGCGATCTGACCGGGATCGCATCCGGATTGGTCGATCGCTCGCGCTGGCGGCGCCGCGAGCATGAGCAGGACCGAATAGATCACCGCGAGAAACGTCCGAACCGATGCCGCCATCTGTCCCCCTTTTCGGCGGGTCACGCTGAGAGATCCCGCCGTCCCCGAACGGTCAATTCGCGACTGCCGTCTACGTGGTTCGCCTACGTTTTATTGACGCTGACGAGGCGAAACTTGCTCGGGCGCACGGTCCGCGACAATCCCTAGAAACGAGCAATGGGAGTCCGGAAACCCGTGAGAGCGTCTGCGTCCCCGGGCCCTCCGTGCTACGACTCGACTTGCTAGCTGCTTCATTCATTGGAGGGCCACATCATGGTCAAGCTCGTCTTCTGCGCGCGGCGGCTCATACACCTCTCCCGCGCCGACTTCCAGACGTACTGGTGGGAAACCCACGGCCCGCTCGTCCGACAGCATGCCGCAGTGCTCCGAATCCGGCGGTATGTGCAGCTGCACACAATCGAACATCCCATCCAGAACGCTCTCCGGGCGAGCCGCGGGGGTCCGGAGCCGTACGACGGCGTGGCCGAGCTCTGGTGGGACAGCCTGGACGACTTGCTGGGGTTCCGAGGCGATGCGGCGTGGCACCGGGCGAGCGAGGTCCTGCTCGAGGACGAGCGCCGCTTCATCGATCTCGCCAACTCGCCGGTGTTCGTCGGAGTGGAGCGTCCGGTCGTCGGAGGATAGGTTCGGTCGACAGGGCGGTGAGCCCGGACTAAATACCTCCTCCCGGAGGACGACCGCGGATGCATCTCGAGTACACTCCGGAGCAGGAGGCGCTCAGCGACCAGCTCCGAAAATATTTTGCCGGCCTCGTGACGCCCGAGTATCAGGCGGAGCTCGCGACCACCGAAGGGGGCGGCCCGCTTTATCATGAGACGGTCCGGCGGCTGGGCGCCGACGGCTGGCTCGGCGTCGGCTGGCCAAAGGAGTACGGCGGCCAGGGGCGCACCCCGATCGAGCAGTTCATCTTCTTCGACGAGGCGTCGCGCGCCGGCATCATGCTGCCGATGCTGACGATCAATGCCGTCGCCCCCGCGATCATGGAGCACGGCAGCGCGGAGCAGAAGGCGAAGTACCTTCCGGCCATCCTCCGCGGCGAGTGTCACTTCGCGATCGGCTACACCGAGCCGTCGTCGGGCACGGACCTCGCCTCGCTCCGGACGCGCGCCGTCCGCGACGGCGATCATTGGGTCATCAACGGGAGCAAGCTCTTCACCAGCCAGGCGGAGTTCGCCGACTACATCTGGCTTGCCGCGCGGACGGACCCCGATGCCCCGAAGCACAAGGGCATCTCGATGTTCGTCGTCAGCACGCGCGCGCCCGGCTACAAGATCACGGCGCTCCCGACGATGGGCGACGTGCGCACGAACGCGACCTACTACGAGGACGTCCGCGTGCCGGCCGACGCCCTCGTCGGGCAGGAGAACGGCGGCTGGTGGCTCATCACGACGCAGCTGAACCACGAACGGATCGCGCTCAGCGCCGTCGGCTTCGTCGACCGCATCTTCCACGACGTCTGCGCGTGGACGCGCGAGACGCGCCTCGCCGACGGCGGCCGGGTGATCGACCGGCCGTGGGTGCAGCTCCACCTCGCGCGCGTCCAAGCCAAGATGGAGGTGCTGAAACTCCTCAATTGGCAGCAGGCGTGGAGCATGGCGCGCGGGACGCTCAACTTCGCCGAGGCGTCGGCGGTGAAGGTGTTCGGGACCGAGTTCTACGTCGAGGCATACCAGCTGTTGCTCGAAGTCCTCGGCGAGGCGGGCGCGCTCAAGGGCACGTCACCCGGGGCGATCCTGAAGGGCCGCGTCGAGCGGATGTACCGCGCGACGCTCATCCTCACCTTTGGCGGCGGCACGAACGAGGTGCAGCGCGACATCATCGCGATGGCCGGCCTCGGCATGCCGCGGGGGCGCTGAGCATGGACTTCGCGTTCAGCCCCGAGCAGGAGGCCCTCCGCGACCTCGCGAAACGGATCCTCGAGGATCACGTGACGCACGACCGGCTGCGAACGATCGAAGCCAGCACGGACTGGTTCGACGACGCCGCGTGGCAGGCGCTCGCCGACGCGCAGCTCCTCGGGACGGCGGTCGCCGAGGAGTTCGGCGGCAGCGGCCTCGGGCTCGTCGAGCTCTGCCTCGTGCTCGAGCAGGTCGGGCGGACCGTCGCCCCGGTGCCGGCGTGGCCGACGCTCGTCCTCGGCGCGCTCCCGATCGCGGAGTTCGGAACGCGCGAGCAGCGGAAGGAGTGGCTGCCCGGCGTCGTCGGCGGCGAGACGATCCTCACCGCCGCGCTCGCCGAGCCGAACGCCAGCGACCCGTCGTGCCCGGCGACGACGGCGCGCCGCGACGGCACGCGCTGGCGGCTCGACGGCACGAAGACGTCCGTGCCCGCAATCCACCTCGCGGCGCGGGCCGTCGTCCCGGCACGGACCGACGGCGGCGTCGGCCTCTTCCTCGTCGACCCACGCGGCGCCGGAATCACGATCGAGCGACAGATCGCGACGAATCGCGAGCCGCTCGGCCGCGTGACGCTCGCGGGTGCGTCCGGCGAGCGGCTCGCGGAGGGCGCCGGCGTCGTCGACTGGCTCCTCGAGCGCGCGCTCGTCGGGCTCTGCGCCGTGCAGGTCGGCGTCACCGACCGCGCGCTGCGCATGACCGCCGAGTACACGAGCGGCCGCGAGCAGTTCGGCCGCCCGATCGCGAGCTTCCAGGCGGTCCACCAGCGCGCCGCCGATGCCTACATCGACGTCGAGGCAATTCGGCTGACGACGTGGCAGGCCGCGTGGCGGCTCGGCGCCGGACGGCCGGCGACGACCGAGATCGCCATCGCCAAGTTCTGGGCCTCGGAGGGCGCGCACCGCGCGGTCTATGCAGCCCAACACCTCCACGGCGGCATCGGCGTCGACGTCGACTACCCGCTGCATCGCTACTACCTCTGGTCCAAGCGGAACGAGCTGACGCTCGGGTCGGCGACGCCGCAGCTCGTCCGCCTCGGCGCCGCGCTGGCCCGCGGGTGACCGGGCGTCCGCCCGCGGCCGGCATCGTCACCGCGCTCATGGTGACGACCGCCGCGGGGACGCTCGCATACTGGATCGGATTCTTCGCCGCGGGGAACACGCTCCACTCGAGCGAGACGGACGCGTACGTCGCCTTCGAGCACGCCTTCCTCGCCGCGGACGCGTGGCTCTCGATCGCCGCGATCGCCACCGCCGTCGGCCTCGTCCGCCGGCGCGCCTCGGCGGTGGCGGCCGGGATCGCGACCGGGAGTGCGCTCGTGTACCTCGGCCTGCTCGACGTCCTCTTCGACGTCGAGCAGGGGATCTACCTTCGTCCGTCGGGAGCGATGGCGGCCGAGGTGGTGATCAACGTCTTCTGCCTCGCCGTCGGACCGTTCTGTCTCGTCTGGTTCTGGCGCTATCGCGACCGGCTCGGCGTCTGAGCCTCGCGCGTGAAGGTGTCGAGGAGCGCGTCGACGAACGGCCGGTTCCGCCAGCCGAGCTCGCGCGTCGCGCGCGAATGGTCGAACCGCTCGGCGTACGGGACCGGCAGCGGCAGCGTCAGCCACGCGGTCCGGCCGCCGGCCTCGCGCCACGCCTGCGCGAACGACCAGAACGTCTCGTCCTCGCCGGTCAGGTTGTACGCGCGTCCGACCGCGACGGGATTCTCGAGAGCGCGCGCGATGCCGTCGGCGACGTCTCCCGCGTAGACCATCGGGAGGCGCATGACCGTCGGGATCACCGTCAGCGGGAAACCGACCAGCCGCGCGAAGATCGCGGTGAAATTCGGGTCGTGCGCGCCGTAGATCGCGCACGGCCGCACCGTCGTCAGCTCGAGGCCGAGCTCGGCGGCGAGACGCCAGGCGAGCTGCTCCGAAAGCGCCTTCGAGATCGGATACGTGTTCGTGAACGTCCGCCGGGTGTCCGGGCCGAGCTGCTCGGCGTCCTCGGTCTTCGCCTCGCCGGAGCGGCGATAGACGGCGACCGACGACACGTGCACCACGCGGCGGACGCCGGCGTCGGCGATCGCGCGAAAGACGTTCTCCGTGCCGACGACGTTGGCGCGCTGGTGCTCGTCCCAGCGCTGGTTCTTGAGCGAGAAGAGCGCCGCGTTCGAGACGACCGCCGCGGCGCCGGCGAACCCGCGGGCGAGCGCGTCCCGCTCGGCGAGGTCGGCCCGTCGGAGCTCGACACCCCGCGCGGCGAGCTCGGGCACGCGATCCGGATTCCGGACGACGCCGACGACGCGTGCGCCGCGGTCGAGGAGCGCGTCGACGATGTAGCGGCCGAGGAACCCGGTCGCGCCGGTCACCGCGACCGTCGCGTCGCGGAGCTCCATCAGGCGAAGACCGCGAGCCGGGGCGTCCGCTCCTCGAGGATGTCCTCCATCCGGTTGCGGACCAGTCCCTTCCACTCCGGGTGCGTCAGCACGTAGAACTTCTCGGCGCGGATCGCTTCGACGACCAGCTCGGCGACGCGCGCCGGCGGCAGTCCCGAGGCGAGGAAGTGGCGCGCGGCCTGCTCCATCGCCGCTTCCATCGGCGTCGGCGTGCGGTCGGGGCGGGGCGCCCGGAGCGCCTCGGGGCGGTTCCGGTCCGCCTCGAAGATGCGCGTGTTCACCCAGCCCGGGCAGAGCACGGAGACCCGGATCTTCGAGCTCCACACCGTGAGGTCGTGATGCAGCGACTCCGAGAGCGCGACCACGGCGTGCTTCGTCACGGCGTAGACGGCGTTGTACGGGCTCGACACGAGCCCGGCCATCGAGGCGGTGTTGACGATGTGGCACTCGGTGTCCTGCGCGCGCATGATCGGGACGAACACGCGCGTCCCGTGGATCACGCCCCACAGGTTCACGCCGACGACCCACTCCCAGTCGCCGGCCGTGAGCTCCCAGAAGGCCCCGCCCGCGACGACGCCGGCGTTGTTGCAGAGGACGTGCACGGCGCCGAAGGCGTCGACGGTCTTCGCCGCGAGCGCCTCCACGTCGCGCGCCTGCGAGACGTCGGTCCGCACCGCGAGGACCTTCGCCCCCGCCTGCGCGACCTCGGCCGCGACCGCGTCGAGCGCGCGCTGCTCGACGTCGGCGGCGACCACCTTCATGCCTTCGGCGGCGAAGCGCGTCGCGAGTGCGCGACCGATGCCGCTTCCCGCGCCCGTGACGACCGCCACCTTGTCAACGAGATCCTTCATGCTGCCGGCCGTGTAGCATTCGGGACGAGTCGCAGCCAGTCAGTGACGATTGGGAATCCGGATCGCGACCGGCGGGGTGACGCGGTACACGCGCGCGAAGCTGTCCTGATTGATCGCCGCCGCGAGCCGGCCGCGCGAGTCGATGTAGAGGAGCGGCTGGCCCGCTGGCACGTCGGCGAACGTCCGCACGAACGGTACGACCAGCTCGCGCCCGCCGATCGTGACCGGCACGCGGTCGCCGATCGCGTACCCGAGGCGGCCGAACGTCTCCGCGTCGACGTCGGTCACCAGGTTGCCGAACGGCCCATCGAGCGCGACGACCTCGCCGGCGAGCCCCGCGTCGCCGATCCGCGCCCCGCTCGCCTCGCGCAGGATCGGCGCCGCGACGACGGGACCGACCGCGGTCCAGTCCTCGCCGTGCGCGAGGTGCGCCGCCACCGGCGCGAATACGTCGCGCCCGTGGAACGTCGACGACCGCGCGCCGGCGCGCGTCCAGCGCGGGCTCGCGATCTCGCGCGCGCCCCGGATTCCGTCTCGCGCCACGACGTCGCTCACGAGCCCGTTGTCCGGCAGCACGAAGTACTGCCCCCGTCCGCTGAGAACGACGATCGCCTTCCGCGACGTGCCGACGCCCGGATCGACGACCGCGAGGAAGACCGTTCCCGGCGGGAACGCGGACGCGGTGCCGGCGAGGAACCGCGCCCCGTCGCGCACCGAGAATGCGGGGACGTCGTGCGTGAGGTCGACGATCCGGACCCGGGGCTCGATACCGAGCATCACGCCCTTGCAGATCGCGACCGAATCGTCGGCCGTCCCGAAATCCGACATGAAGACGACCGCCGGCGGCCGGCGTGGCGCGCACGCGAAAAAAAATACGCCGAAGAGGAGCGGAATTACTCGCATCGGCTTGCCATACGACACCGCCGCGTTATAGCAAGCCGACCTGGGCGCCGTGGTCGCGCCGGAACCTCCGCCAACGACGTCATGGATGACCTCGCCCGGCAGGTCGCGGACCTCTCGCGACGCGTCCAGCATCTCGAGGACGAGCTCGCGATCCACCGCGCGATCGTACGGTACGGCTTGGCTGTGGATGTTGGCGACGCCGACGCGACCGCGGCGCTGTTCACCGAGGACGCGGTCTACGACGTCGATGGACCACTCGTCATGAACGGGCGCGGTGACGTCGCCAAGATGGTCCGCGGCGCGCGCCATCAGGCGATGGTCGGGCGCTGCGCACACCAGATCGGTCCGGCCGTGGTCGAGCCCGACGGGGATCGGGCCGTCGCCACCGGATATTCGCGCGTCTACCTCCGCGGGAACGCGGGAATCGAGATCTACCGGGTCAGCCTCAACCGCTGGGAGCTCGAGCGACGCGCCGGGCGCTGGCTCATCGCCCGGCGGACGACGCGGCTCCTCGGCCACGACGAGGCGACGTCCGTCTTCGGACACGCGCGCAGCTGAAACCATCGTATGCGGTCCGTCGTCCTCGCCCTCTCGGGCGTCGTCATGCTCAGCGCGCCCGCTGACGCGGTGCGCGTCCGGATCACGTGCACCGACGGGGTCTCGCCCGCCGACGTGCGGGTGGGCGCGCGCCGTTCGGTTCCGAGCCCGGTCTGCGATCGCGACGGTCGCGCCGACGGCGCGTGCACCTTCGAGGTACGCGACCCGACGTGCGTGCGCGACTGCCCCGACTACCTCCCGCCGACGGTCGTCGAGCTACGACCGGGGGCGCGGCGCACCTCGCGCACCGTGAAGGGCGCGGGGCATCACGTCTTCCGGCTGCGTTGCCGGCGACCGTAGCGCGCTCAGCGCGGGATCGCCTGGTGCTGGTCCATCATGTCGGCCATCACCGTGCGGATGAACTCGTCGACCTCGCTCGTCATGCCGCCGACAACGCCGCCGTAGATGGCGGCGCTCCGCGGCGGCTCGCTGGCGTGCCCCCTGGCGTAGCGGACCGCCGCATCCAGGTCCGCCGCGAACGCGTCGGCGACGCCCGGCTGAGTCTGCGGGCGCGTGACCGCCATGTGGATCGCGTTCGGGTACTGCTGGCCGTTGAAGCGCCAGCCGCGCGTCCGCATGAAGTCGTTCACGTGATAGACGTCGAAGACGTCCGACGTGAAGCTGAACAGGAACGTCGGCTTTCCGAGGAGCCGCAGCTCCGGGTGTGACCGGACCGCCTCCTGCATGGCGAAGGACGTCTCGAAGATCCGCTTCGCGTAGCGGAGGTAGCCCTCCAACCCCAAGCTCACCATCGCGGCCCACGTCGCCGCGAGGAGCCCACCCGAGCGCGAGCCCTCGATCCCCGGCGAGCAGTACTTCCCGCCGCTCCAGTCGGTCAGGAAGAAGTACTGCGCGTTGCGCCACGCCGTGTCGCGGAAGAGCGTCACCGACGATCCCTTGAAGGCGTAGCCGTACTTGTGGGTGTCGGCGGAGATGCTCGTGACCCCGGGAAGCCGGAAGTCGAAGACGGGAATGTCGTAGCCGAGCCGCTCGCCGAAGGGCAGCAGGAAGCCGCCGAGACAGCCGTCGACGTGGAGCCCGACGCCTCGCTCGATTGCGAGCGCGGACAGCTCCTCGATCGGATCGACCGTCCCGTAACCGTAGTTGCACGCGGATCCGATGATCGCGACGGTCTGGTCGTCGACGTGGTCCGCGACCCAGCCGACGTCGACGAGCGTCGTCCGCGGGTCGACCGGCGCGCGGCGCAGCTCGATGCCGAAGAGGTGGCACGCCTTGTCGAACGCCGGATGCGCGGTCTCGGGCTTCACGACGTTCGGCCGCGTGACGCCGCGGTGCTGCCGCGCGTGCTCCCGGTAGGCGAGCATCGCGTGGAGGATGCTCCCGGTCCCGCCGGTCGTGACGAGGCCGACCGGCGTCCCGTCGGTGACCGCGCGGGCGTGGAGGACGTCGAGCGCCATCGCGATGATCTCGCCCTCGAAGCGGGTCGCGCTCGGGCACATGTCGCGCTGGAGGGCGTTCACGTGCGCGAAGAGGCCGAAGGCCTCGTTCATGAACGCGTAGTGCTCGTGGTCGCCGCAGTACATCGTGCCGGAGCACTTTCCGGTCTCCCAGAAGGCGTCCTCCTCGCGCGCCATCGCGTGGAGCTCGGCGAGAATCTCGTCGCGCGGTCGGCCGTGCTCCGGCAGTCGGTCGTTCACCGCGAAGCGGCCCTGGTACGGATACGCGCTCATGGAACGCTCCTCTCGTCAGTCGTTGAGCGCCTCGCAGATCGGGCGCAGCGCCTCGAAGGTGGCCACGAATTGCTCGTGCATGCGATCGTACAGCTCGCGATGCGCGGCCGTCGGCTCGTACGTCGCCGCCGTCTCGACCATGCCGTCGAGGTCCGCCGCGCCGAGCGCGCCGTGTCGCGACAGGGCGACCAGTCCCGCAGCACGCGCAACCGCCGTCCCCGGGCTCGCGAGCACGTGCACGGGGCGACCGAGGACGTCGGCCACGATCTCCGCCCAGGCGCGCGAGCGCGCCGCGCCGCCGCCGAAGACGAGCTCGTCGATCCGCCGCCCCGTGAACGCCTCGACGTACGGCAGGAGCCAGCGCAGGTTGTGCGCCGTTCCCTCGATCATGGCGCGGACGAGGTGCCGGCGGCCGACGTCGAGCGACAGGTTCACGAAGCCGCCGCGCATCGCGCCCGTCGAACGCGGCGCGAGCGAGCCGTTGAGCCACGGCAGGAACAGGACGCCGCCGCTTCCCGCCGGCACGGCCGTCACCGTCGCGTCGAGCGCCGCGAACGGGTCGTCGCTCGCATGGCCGCCGAGCTCGTCGGCCGCGTAGACGACGTGCTCGAGGACGTGCTCGACCGCCTTTCCGGCGATGCCGTTCTCCGCCCACGCGAGGTACTTGCCCGCGACCGGGCTCGGCATGGAGACGAGCTGATGCTCCAGATCGTTGGCCTTGTGGTCGAGGTCGTCGAGCAGGACGGCGGTCGTACCGATCACCACACCGCCGCGTCGCTCGGCGAAGGCACCCGTCGCGAAGGCGGCCGCCTGGCTGTCGTTCATCCCCGCGTAGACGACGGCCCCCGCCGGCAACCCGAGCTCGACGGCGACCGCGGCGCGGAGCGAGCCGACGGCGGCATCGACGGGCACGAGCGGAGGCAGCTTCGCCGCCTCGACGCCCGCCATCCGGACGAGGTCGTCGTCATAGCGCGTGACACCGAGTGATCTATTGTCGCAGAGCTGGACCATGAACGACGTGCACTGCGTCGCGACGGCTCGTCCGGTCAGGCGGAGGTTCACGAAGTCCATCGCCTCGAGGTACGCCGCGGTCGCCGCGTGCACGTCGGGACGCTCGTCCTGGAAATGCAGGATGTGCGCGAGGGAGAGCCCGCTCCCGACGGGCGGGACGCCGTGGTGGTCGATCCACACCTCGAAGGCCTCGGGGTGCCGTTCCATGATCGCCCAGGACTGCGTCGTGCCGCGGCGATCGAGATAGAGCACGAGGTCCGCGGTCGCCGTCCCGTCCGCTGCCACGGGGACGATCGACGAGTACTGGCTGCAGACGCCGATCGCCACGACGTTCGCCGCGGCGTCCGGCGCGGTCGCCGTCGCGGCCCGGATGCCGTCGACGACCGCGCGCCAGACCGCCTCCGGGTCCTGCTCCGCGACGTCGCCGTTCCGGCGCGACGTGAGCGGGCGCGTCGCGGTCGCGACCAGGCGGCCGTCGTCGGCGACGAGCGCGACCTTCGCGTTCGTCGTGCCGACGTCGATGCCGATGGCGTGGCTCACGACGGGGCGACGACCGTCCGACGGCGGGTCATCCGCCGATCCTAGTACGCGGGCGCTCGCCGAGAGAAGAACCCGGTCTCAGACGAGGTGGTAGAGCTCCGCGGCGTTGAGCGCGCACATCCGGCGCCGCTCCTCGGCGGGTACGTCGCGGAACACGTCGTCGACGACCCGGCGCGTCTCCGGCCAGTCGCAGCCGTGGTGCGGGTAGTCCGACGACCACATGATGTTCCCGACGCCAAGGACCTGACGGTTCATCACCGCATAGCGGTCGATCATGAACGTCGAGCGCCAGTTCCGGTGGTAGTAGTGGCTCGGCGGGTGCTTCAGCTTGATGGGGAGCCACGACCGGTTGCGCCACCAGCGGTCGTCGAGCTGCTCGAGCACGTACGGGATCCAGCCCGAGCCGGTTTCGACGCAGACCCAGGTCAGGTCGGGGAAGCGGTCGTGCACGCCGGACGTGATGATCTCGGACATGTCGATGATGAAGTCCGCCGCGCCGACCGTCGCGAGGCCGGTCAGGTCGTCGCCGCGGACGCCCTTCGGCTTCGGCTTCTGGACCTTCCGCATCATGCGCACGTGGAAGTGGACCGGGATCCCGAGCCCCTGCGCAGCGTCCCAGAACGGGTCGTCGTCGGGACGGATCGTCTGGCCGACGCTCGGCATGGTGTTGAGCCACACGCCGCGCATGCCGAGGCGGACGCAGCGCTCCATCTCCTTGATGGCGTCCTCGACGCCGAGCGCCGGGATGCAGGCGAGGCCGATGAGCCGGTCGGGCGCGACCTTCACGAACTCCTCGGCGATCCAGTTGTTGTAGGCCTGCACCCCGGCCATCTGGAACTCGGGATCGGGGTCGGAGAAGAAGTGGCTCATCATCCGCGCCGAGCCGAAGAGGACCTCGGCGTCGACACCGTCCTGGTCCTGCTCTTTGAGCCGCGGGTCGGCGCTGAAGTTCCCCTGGTTCGCGGCGGCGAACGTGACGCCGGTCCAGCGAACGTCCTCGTGCTTGCGACCCGCCGAGGCGTAGATGCCGATCGGCGCCGGCGGGACGTCGGGACTGAACTGCCACGCTTCGCCGCCCTCCCCGTCCGGCACGACCTTCGGCGCCTTGTCGTGGAACTTCCGCGGCATGTACTGCTTCCACAAGTGCGGCGGCTCGAGGATGTGCGAGTCGGCCGAGATCAGCTGGTACTCGCGGGCCATGCCCGCTCATACAAACAAACGTTCGTTCGTTTCAAGGGGAGCGCCGCGAGACGCTCACGGCGCCACCCCGGGATGCGCGGTCTTCCACGCCGCGACCGCGCGATCCCAGACGCCGCGGTCGCGCGTTACCGTCACGCAGCTCGGTAGCGACACCGGATAGTTCCCCGGCCCGAGCCAGACGAGCACGTTGTTCGCGCAGTTGGTGAGGCTGGCCGTCGGGATCCCCATCTCCGACGGGTTCTGCGCGACCTTCTCCGCCATGAAGATGTTGTCGTGGAGGTCGAGCTTCGTCGCGGAGTCGCTCCACTTGAAGAAGACGCCGTTGCCGAGATCGGTCGCGGCGCCGCCGCGCGGGCCGGGCATCGGCTGGAGGCGGATCAGGTTGTTCGCGACCGTGAGCGTCTGTCCCGAGCCGCTGTAGCCGCCGCTCAGGATCGACGAGCTCGGCCGCTCGCTGATGCCGACGTAGCACCCGTCGAAGAGCGAGTCGGCGATGAGACCGCCGAAGACGTGATCGTTCTCCACGCAGTCGTCGCGGATGTAGGTGAGATGCGCCTCGCGGATCGTGAACGGTCCGTTCTGCGGCCGGATGCCGTCCTCGACGTTGTCGACGCGCAGCCCGTCGATCGTGATGAACGGCGAGTCGGTCGCGATCGCCGCGTTGTTCATGTTGTGCATGTCGTCCCACGTCGCCGACCGGTCGTACTGTCCGGTCACCCGCCCGCCGGCGAAGCAGACGCCGGCGTCGCCGCCGAGTCGAATCGGGTAGAGGTTCGACGGCGAAGCGAGCTCGACGAGTCCGCGCGCGTCGACCTTGGAGCCCGCGAGCAGCGTCATCTTCGAGTATTTCGCCGACAGCGTACCGATGGCGGTGATGAGCGGGCCGGGCTGCGACAGACACCCGAACGCCTGGGCGGGACAGAGGCACGTCGCGAGGCACTGGCCCGGGCACGCCGCGTCTGCGTTGCCGTCGCACTGTTCGCCCGGGTCGACGACGTCGTTACCGCAGACCGGCCCGCTCGGCGGCGGCGGGGGGGGCGGCGGCGGGGGTGGTGTCGTCCCGGTGAACAGGTGGAGCACCGGGCGCATGCTCGCGGTCGCCGCCTCGCGACTCCCGAACGTCGCGCCGTCGCTGCTGCCGTTCATGATTGCGAGCGTGTAGACGGTCGGTCCGGCCTGGACGGCCTTCGTGACGTCGACCTGGATCGTGGTGCCGGCGCGGACGGCGCCGAGCGACGCGACGGCGCGCGTCGGATCGGGGACGAGAGCCGACCCGTCGCGAGCATCGAGCACGCCGTCACCGTTCCGGTCGACGTCCGTCCACTTGAGCCCGATGCCGGTGCTGGTCGCGGCGTCCACGCCGCTGCCGGTTCCTTCGAGCCAGTTCGTCACCGGGATCGGATAGACGCGTCCGCCGTCGACGCTCGAGTTCGTGACGGTCAGCTGGAGCAGCGCCTGGCTCACCTTGGTGCGGACGCCGGTCAGATCGAACTTCAGGTACGCCACGCCGAACGGCGACGTGTCGACGTCCATGTGGTCGGAGCGCCCATGATCCCAGGTCGACTCCGTGCGGGCCTCGATGTAGGTGTCGGCGATCGGCGGGAGGTCGATGCCACCGGCCGGTAGCGGCGGCGGCTTCGGGAGCGTCGTGGTGGTCGTCGGCGGCAGCGTCGCGCGCGGAACGGTGGTCGTCGGCGTCGGGAGGGCGCCCTTCGCGAGCATCATCGTGTCGCCGATCGTGCCGTCCTCGCGCACCATCGACAGCTTCAGGATCTTGTCGTCGACCGACACCCACACGAAGTGGTGCACCGACTCGGCGTACGCGGTGAAGCTGCTTTGGCCGACCGTGTAGAGGTCCTGCCCGCCCCCGCCGGTCGTGACGTACACCGTGCCGGTGCCGTCCGCGACGCGCGCATCAGCGACCAGCGAGAAGGTCCGCTCGTAGTCGTGGTCGTGCCCGTTGAAAACGACGTCGACGTGATACTTGTCGAAGAGCGGACGGAGGTTGCTCCGGATCGTCATGTCGCTGCCGTGCGGGCCGCTCGAGTAGAGCGGGAAGTGGAACGCGACGAAGTTCCACGTCGCGGTGCTCGCCGCGAGGTCGCGATCGACGAAGGTGTACTGCGCGCTCCCGGGGCTCGTGCTCTCGTTGCTGTCGAGCACGACGACGTGAGCGTTGCCGTAGTCGAACGAGTAGTAGTTCTCGCTGCCCGCCGGGTTGTTCGCCGGCGTTCGGAACGCGTCGCGCCACGGCTGTCCGCTCGCGGTCTCCCAGTCGTGGTTGCCGAGACACGGCCAGAACACGCGTCGCCGGAGCAGGCTCTCGTAGGGCGTGAAGAAGCGCGGGTTGAAGTCCGCGGCCGCACCGGAGTCGTAGATCATGTCTCCGGTGTGGAGCATGAAGTCGGCGTCGGTCACTGCCATCCGGTCGCGCATGCGCAGCTGGTCCGACCCGCCGCTCCCCGTGTCGCCGACGACGATGAACCGAAACGGCGCCGTGTGGTCGTCGGTCCGGAAGACCGACACGCCCTCCAGCCCCACGCCGTTCGCACGCGGCACGTACCCGTAGCGCGTGCCCGGACTCAGCCCGTCGACGTCTATCGAGCAGGTGGTACTCGTCGCACCGGTGACCACGACGTTCCCGCCGCCGAGCTCGCCGATCGCGAGCGAACAGGCTGCGGCAACGTCGGTGTTCCACACGATGGTCACGGACCGATTCGTGAGGAGCTGGAGATACGGTCCTCGCGTGAGCGTTGCTGCCGCCGCGGGACCTGCGATTGCGATCGTTCCGAGCACGACGAGTCTCTTCATGGGCGCGCACCTCTACCGAGATTGCCGGAGGCATCGAAGGCAAAAAGGCGACACGGTCCGGCGTCGTAGTTTCCAAAGCGACCTTGGTCGGAGCGCAAGCAACACCGATGCCCCGATGTGCGCGCACGACGCGTACTAAACTTTTTTTGCTTTTTTCCGGGGCGAGCGGCGCGTGAGTGTCGCTGCGGTTCCCCGCTGTACATCACGGTGCGCGCCGCACAGGCCGCGCGGCCGCGTTCTCTACCTCGGACGAGGATGCGAGAGTTTCTGACGCGCGATCAGCGATGCGGGCAGAGCTGCACGCCGATGTCGCGCATCGCTGCCCGATGCGCGACAAACGCGGGATACCCGAGATCGTACGGGAAGCGGCCGAAAGAGCGCCAGAAAAAGCCCTCGAGCCGAACCCGATCGCCGTTCGATCCCGGCCCGTCGATCGAGAACACCGCGTCCGTCCAGCGGCGCATGTTCTCGGCGTGCGTGCCCCACGTCGCGAGCATCGTGTCGGGTCCTTTGACGTAGCGATGATCCGCATTGATGGACGTCTGGACCCAGACGGGAATTCCCGGCGTTCGCGCCGCGGACTTGAGAATCTCCTCGAGGTGCTGCGCGTTGCCGAGCTCGAATCGCCCGTCGGCACGAGCCGCCTGCAGAGAAACGAAGAGCACGTCCGTTTCGACCTCGCCGCGCTCCCCGTACGCGTATCGCCGCTCGTGCTCCGGGTTCACGGTGTCCCAGACGTGCCCATAGTACTGGATCACTTTTTTCTTCGGGAAGTATTTCTTTGCGAGCTCGTAGATCCACCTACGCCGCGCGTGATCGGCATACTCGTCGACCTCGTGGGTCACGCAGATGCCATAGACGCGTGGATCGTTCGCGAAGCGGCCCGCGAGGCTCGCGAGATGAGCGCGGGCTTCGCCGTCGTCCCACTCGTCGCCGCGCTTCCAGTCGCGCGCGTGCATGAGCCCGCAGCCCGGTACGGCGAGCATGCCGGGCGGTAACCGCGCGAGGACGTCCGCCTTCTCGCCCGTGCCGACGATCATGTTCGTCCCGGCGGCGCGGAGCTCGCCGAGCCGGCTCGCGAGCGTCACCTTCCCGTCGCCCGCCTTCGTCCCGACGGAGTACACGCCGTAGTACTTCGGTGGGGAGCACGCCGCCCGCGCCCAGCCGCCGAGCGCCAGCAGCACGACGAGGACGCGCGTCACGGACTCGGCGGGATGCGGTTGTGCCAGTACTCGTGGGCCGTCGGCGTCGACGCCTCGACGACGATCCCGGTCGCCGGCGTGACGTTCTGCTTCGTCGTCGTCGGGTTGTTGATGTCGGTCGTGTTCGCGATGACGATGAAAGGCGTGCCGATGCCGGAGGGGAAATCGATCGTGTCGAGCGGGCTCGTCTTGTAGTAGATCGCCGTCTGGTTCGCCGAGTAGAAGACGTAGACGAGGCCGCGGGTCTCGTCGAGCAGGCACTGCGGCCGCGTGGCGTTGAAGCCGACGGTCGACACCGTAGCGAGCGGTGACCAGACGCCGCTCGCGGAGCGCACGAGGAGGCCGATCAGCGTATCGCTCATGCCGGTCCGGCTCGTCTTCATGGCCACGAACAGGCGCCCGTCGGAGGCGAGCTTCAGGTTCATGTGGTCGTCGGCGACCTCGTTGCCGCTCGCCGCGACCTCGAGCCGCCACGCCGCCGGATCGTTCGCCGACGTGCCGTCGGTGTGGACCGCGAAGTAGTCGGCCTGATCCACCTGATTGCTCCAGAAGACGCCGATCTTCCCGGGGAGCGCCTCGACGGCCGCGATGTCGTCGGCCGACACCGAGGTGCCACTGGAGACCGGCACGACGAAGGGCGTGCCCCAGGCCGTATCGCTGCCGACGGAGCGATTCACCCACACCTGGCTGCCGAGCGTGTAGGCGATCCAGAGCGTTCCGGTGGAGTCCTTGGCGAGCGTGATCGCCTCCGTGCCGCCGCCCGTGATGTTGACGGGGAATCCGGGATCGAGCGTGTACGTCCGCGTCGCGGGGACGTACGTGTAGCGCAGGAGACGGTTCTGCGCCGGACTGCCATCGAACCGCGACGCCATGTAGAGCTTCGAGCCATCGACGAGGACGTCCTGGCGGCTGCGCGCGCGCGCGTCCACGAGGACGCCGGTGTCGACCCACTTGTTGGTCGTCTGGTCGAAGCGGTGGATCCGGTGCTGCGCCGGCGTCGGCTCGAAGAGCGTCGCCCACCAGGTCCCGTCGTTGTACCAGAGCTTGCTCTCCGGCTTCTCGGCGGTCGCCTTGTTCGTGCTCGTCTCGACCGCCGTTCCGTAGCCGAAATCGCGCACGCCGACGTCGCCGGCGTCGACCA
>Ga0070741_10004688_pt1 | contig 31641 bp, 35 predicted proteins | sample Coa_R1_4_FD_66440 | JGI IMG/M metagenome (GOLD analysis project Ga0070741, IMG submission 66440) | Surface soil microbial communities from Centralia Pennsylvania, which are recovering from an underground coalmine fire - Coalmine... | ecosystem: Environmental > Terrestrial > Soil > Unclassified ... | reverse complement strand
TTCGTCAGCGGCGGACTCGCCTACGTGTGCCCGAATTCCGCGTTCTGTCCGGCGCCGCCGTGCACGTTCCAGACCGCCGATCTGCGCGTCGCCAGGATCTCGCCGTCGGGGGTCGTGCAGGACTTCGTATTCCCGAGCGACGGCCGCAACGTGCACGGCATTGCGAGCGGCCCGGATGGCAACATGTGGTTCACGATGGGTAACAGCATCGCGCGCATCACGCCGCAAGGAGTCTCGACCGAGTTCGCGATCCCGACCGCGGCGAGCGATCCGTTCGCCATCGCGAAAGGACCCGACGGCAATCTCTGGTTCACGGAATTCTCGGGCAACAAGATCGGCAGGATTACCGTGAACGGTGCGTTCGAGGAGTTCGCGCTGCCTGCCGACGGCGGCGCGCCGACCGCAATTCTTGCAGGAACTGACGGCAACCTCTGGTTCATCGCCGACAACAAGGCCGACCCGTCCGGCAACGTCAGCGGCGACCGCATCGGCAGGATCACCCCGGCCGGCGCGATCGCCGAGTACGCAGCGCCCGCCGGCGTGACCAGCATTGCGGCCGGCGCCGACGGAAATCTGTGGTTCACCGAATTCGCCGGCAACAGGATCGGCAAGATCACACCGGCGGGCGACGTCACGGAGTTGGTCAAGCTGAATCCCTATACCGGCGCCATGGGCATCGCCAACGGCCCCGACGGCAAGCTGTGGTTCGCGGAAGCGGGGCTCTCGAAAATCGGCACGTTCGCGACGACGCTGGCGACGCCGATCAACAACGGCTTCACGGGCGCTTGGTACGATCCGGCGCAGAGCGGTCACGGCCTGTTCGTCGAGGTGCTGCCCGGACAACTCTTCCTCGCCTGGTGGTTCACATTTGCCCCCGACGGCGGCCAGTCGTGGTTCGGCGGCGTGGGAACCTACTCAGGCAACACGGCGACTATCACTCAAGTGGCGCTGACCACGGGCGGGCGTTTCATTCCGAATTTCGATCCGGCGACGATCGCACGGACGCCCTGGGGAACGCTGAACTTCACGTTCGACGACTGCAATCATGGGCGCGTCGATTTCGATTCCGTGCTCGGCTATGGCAGCGGCTCGATGCCGTTGACACGCATCACGCAAATCGACAGCACCAGCTGTCCCTGAGCGCGATGGCGAGCGACGCGACGCCAGAGCTCGGTATCGCGCGGCACATCGCATTGGCGGAATGCGGCGCGGATCGGCGTTTCGTGACAATGTTTACAGTTGCGGCATAGCCCGTCGCTACGATAATTGGCGGTGGCTAGACGATCCGAAGGCGTTTTGTGAGCGAAAACCCGACATTGGCGGCCAGCTCCGCCTTGGCGTTCTCGAACGACGGCTACATCCGCATGTCGTTCGAGCGCTTTTGCGCCTTGCGCTTCGCGACGCGCAAAACATTTTTCGACGAGGGCTTGCGTCGCGATCTTGAAGCCGAAGACGTGCCCGCACGGGTCGCAGGATTTTGCGAGTGGGTGGACCTCAGCAATCGGGTTCCCGTCTCGGTCGAGTGGGCGTGGTTCCGCGCCGACGAACAAGGCGCGGTCATGCTCGCGCCGGGTGGCATCTCGACGAACGTGATGCTGACGGCCGGCGACCGCGATCTTGGCGTGGCGCGCACGAACGAATTGATGCGCGGCTGGCTCTCGAAGACCGATTGGCAGCGAGACATGGACTTGCTGCCGGACACGACGGATGTCCCGGCGCGGCATCGCATGAATTGAGCTCAGTCCTCGGCGCTCGGTTCCTTGGGCGGCGCTTCCGCACCGATCACGCTCTCGACGGGCAACAGCCCGAGCATCACCGCCTTGACGACCGCCTGGGTCTTGTTCACTGCGTCGAGCTTCGTCAGCACGGTCGTGATGTGGAAATTCACCGTCCGCGTGGAAATACCGAGAATGATGCCGATTTCGGCCGAAGTTTTACCGGCGGCCGTCCAGCGCAGCACGGTCAATTCGCGCGTCGTCAACAGTCGTCGGCCGGCGTGCGGCGTCGGCCGATAGGTGGTTTCCGTGCCGCTCACGTCGGCGAGCCACGTCTGCAGGGCCGGTTCGACTTCGTTGAAGAGCTCCATGAGATGCAGCACGAGAACGGACATGGAGCTGCGCAACTGATCGTCCGGCGTGGCCTTCGCAGCGGCGATGCTGCTGGCGAGACGGCGTGCGCCCACCGTGAGCGCCACTCCTTCCAAGGTGTTGGCGTGTTGGCGCCACTCGTCGACTTTCTGCTGCTTCGCGACGGTCTGCAGCTCACCGAGGCAGCGCCGCGCGTCGATGACGGCTTGCTTCACGAAACGATGCGCGAGCGCATCGTCGTGCAGCGCCCGCACCTGGGACAACGTGACGAGGTCGAGTACCGGGATGCCGCTTTCGTTCGCGCGCTCGAGCGTCCGGCGAATGCTCAGCGCGACCGCAGCGGCTTCGGTCAATTGCTCGTACGAGATCGGCTTTTCGAGAACGCGACACATCCCCGCGGCGATCGCGCGTTCTTCGATCTGCGGCGTCAGCGCGGCCGTTATTCCGACGATGGCGGGCAGCGGTTTCGGCGCGAGCTCGGGGCTCCGCAGGACGTCGACGCCTGAAATGTCCGGCAGGTTGAGATCCATGACGACCAGGTCGAAATTGCCGCTCGACAGCTCGCGAATGGCATTTTCGCCACGCGAGCATTCGACGACGTGATAGCCCGCCCGATCGAGGATGGCTCGCATCAGCAAGAGCGTGCTTGGCTGGTCATCGACGATCAAAGCGTCCACGTATCCCCCAAAAAAACGTACCCGATCTCCACGGGTGGAACTATGCACCAATCCTCGTGACAATTGCATCCGTGTCATTACCGATGGATCGCAGTGCAACGATGTGGTTTCGCCGCGAAGCGCTACGAGCGTCGCGAGACTCGAAGTTCACCGCACCTAGGAAAGAGCTGGAACGAGACGTCGCGCGCATCGCAGACGACGATGCCGCGGCCGACGCTGACCGAACGCGGTAGGCGAGTCGAGCTGAATCCCCCTGACGAGCAGCGTGACGTACGCTTTCCGAGCCGATCATTTCCCATGAGGCCGGGTTGTGGAACTGTCAACAATGACAGGTACCCGTTCCGTGCCCCACGCGAGGCCGTCGCGTAATGGTAAGCTCCAATGTTTTTTGCAAAAAGTTAAGCTTCGGCAAAGCGCCGCTTTCAAAGTGGCGCGGCCACGGCAGGCGGACAACTCCGCTCGCGATCCCTTGCGCGAGCGGCGACGAACTCGCGGTTGCGGTCGATCCACATCGCGACGGTCGCACGCATGCGGCAAGCGAGCGCCGGCGGCAGCTCGGGGAATGCCTCGCGGACGATCTCGAGGATGCGCTCGCACGCGGACTCCGCATCCTGCGTCGACAGCAGTTCCGCGATACGTCCGGAATCGATCGCGAACGTACGCCGGTCCGGCGCCGTGACTACGGAATCGCGTTCGGGGTCGAGCACGACTTTCCAGCGCAGGCCGCGGCGTTCGTCTTCGCACAGAGCGAACATCGTGCGCGTGGAAATTCGCTGATTGGACGTTTCGTTCCGGTGTGCCATGGCTGCTGCCCCGATCCCTCTCGACCGGAGGCTAGCGCAATTTCGCACGGGGAATATGGACGGATCGTGAAGAATCCGCAGATGCGCCGCCGCGACTCGCATCTGCGGAAGAGCTCGCTAGGAATCTTTGGCGACCTTGAAGTGCGCCGCTCCCGCAGGCTTGCCGTCGATATACATGTCCACGCGGTACGTACCGACCGGCCAGCCGGCATTGGGCTTCGAAAGGCGGAAGGTCACGGTGTTCATGATGCTGCCGGCGGTCACGTCGGCGCTGTCGATCTTGTAATTCGGCGGTGCGGCGCCGCCTGTGTCTTCGGCGATCCACGTGCCGGTCAGCTTCGAGCCGCTGGCCACGTCGACCAAGTGCGCGGTGACGACGATTTGCGGCGTATCCGTCGCAAACGACTCGGTCGCGTCGCCGTCATCGCTGTCGGAGACCGTGACGTCCGCAAAATGCGGAGCGGCGTAGGCGGCGGACGCCAGCGTCAAGCCGGCGAGAAAAGCGATCGTTCTCTTCGAAATAAACATGCAGGTTTCCCCCTTTTGGTTGTGTTGCTAGTCGATCATCGCAGATTCGAGCGAAAAAAAAACGGTAAGGCGTTCGTGCAAATCGCCAGGTGTCCTTGCGCGGCGTAGCGTTTGCGAGATCGGGTCGCAAAGTGACACGCCAGGACGGGAGACGCGTTCGCGAGCCCGGCCTCGTCCACGAGGAAACCTGCGCGGCGCCGAGGTCCTGGCGTTTGGCATGCAAATTGTTGGCTCCCTGACGCGCTGCTCGGGCTCTGATCGCGAGGCGGGCGGTCGCGTATACGAATCCACAACCCAGACCATTTGGAACCGAGGGGAACTTCCATGAAAGCCATCGTTGTTTGTGCCGCCGTGTTGTCCATGGGCATCGCGGGCTCGGCCTACGCGCTGCAGTTGCAGGTCGTCAATAAGTCGAAATCGTCCATCCATCACCTGTACGTTTCGCCGGCGAATCAGAAGAGCTGGGGACCCGATCAGCTTGGCAGCGAGTCGAACGACGTGGTCGCGCCCGGCACGCAGTTCAATCTGCACGGCATCGAAGCCGGCAACTACGACGTCAAGCTCACGACCGAAGACGGCACCGAGTGCGAAGTGGACGACGTCGAGTTCGACGAAAGCAAGCAATGGGTCATCACCGAGCACATGCTCGACAAGTGCGATTGACGTCCTGCGGGGAACCCGCGGCGCGAGCCGCGGGGTTTCTGCGCTTCGATGCATGAGAAACTAAACGAAGCGCACGTTCAGTGAGTGCGCTCTCGCGGTCTTCTGCAGGCCGCGAGGCGCAGGCAGAACCACGACGGGCACGAAGTCCAGGTCGCGAGCGAGATCTTTTCGGCGCTCTCGCGCACCTCTCCGTCGCTTTTTTCGCGTTCGTCGACGCGGGGAAACCCTTGGCTTTCGCTCATCATCGAGCGAGCCTCAACGCGTGAACAGATCGTCGAACGCGACGGGGCGCTCGGCGAACAGCATCCGATCGTGCATGAGGCGCGCTTCGTTGCGCGCGTCTTGCCACGCCTTGAGCAGGTGAACCATTTCGACGTAGCTGGCGCCGGAACGGCCCGCTTTGCCGATTTCTTCGGCAAGCCGGCCGGCTTGATCGCTGGCCCGTTGGAACTCTGCCACCGCCGTTCGCTGCTTGTCGTTCATATGCCATCTCCTCTGGGTGTAGTCATTGTGGTCGATGACATCGATCGATGTAATACGCACGAATACGTACCCGCCTGCTGCGTAGCGGTCGTCAACGGATGCGACGCGAGTGGTCTGCGTCGCAACTAGGGCTCTTTGTCGGCCGGAGGTGTCCGCCTGGTTCCGTCGTGCTCGTCTGAGCCTGGCGGGATGATCGGCTCCACTGTGGCAATGCCTTGGCGGAAGCGCGGATCGTAGGGATTGTCGGTTTCCTGCAGATTGCGATAGGAGATCGTGCCGTCCGTCTGATGGCCGCCGGTGAACCCCAGCGCAGAAGTTGCGAAGCCGTCGGGATGCCCCTTCACTCTCCCGTCCGGGCGTCCCTCCGGTTTCGTCGGATCGAGATTGGGAACTGGGAATGCGAACGCGCGGGATTCATCGGCGCCGACCACCATATTACCCACGAACCCCACATGCGAGCCTGTCGCTTCGCGCCGTGTCTCCAGCCAGCGTGTCGTCGCGCGACGCAGCGCCGTCTCGTCGGCGTATTCCGACTTGAGTTCGCGCCAGATCTCATTGGCGCGTGTGAATTCTTCTGCCGTGAGATTGGCGTAGATGAGCTCACGCGCTTGCACGTATTTTTCGTCGCCGCGTTCGGCGGCCAAGGCGATCCACGCCATGGCGCGCGGCTTGTCCACCGGCACGCCTTCGCCACGCAGGTACATGATCGCGAGGTTGTACTGCGCCGTCTTGTGCGCCCAGGACGCCGCCGCTTCGTACATTTGCACGGCGAAGCGGTAGTCTTTGTGTCGCACCGCCTCGACGCCCTTGTAGAAGTAAATGTCGCCCGGACGGGCGTCGCGCTCAGGACCGGAGAAGCCGAGACCGTCGACGGTGTTGGCGTACGCGCCCGTGGCGGCGAGCAGAAGTCCTAGGCTCAATGTGCGAAGAACCATTTTCATGTGTCGATCCTCGTCGGTAGTGCGACGATGGTAGGCATGCCGGTTTTGCTTCGTCAACGAAACATTTCGTATTTCACGCGAGTCGCATGTTTCGGTCACATCGCGCGACAGTTCGATGAGCCGTCGGTGAAAACTCGGACGCGGTTCGTCTTCAATTCAGGCGAAGGCCGGCACACTCGTTTTCATGCCGCGCAAATCCCGTTCACGCAGTTCCGCCGAGGATCTCGCGACGATGACGCTGCTCGCGCCAGGCGTTGCTGCGCGGCGCTTGGCGCGTGGTGCGCGGGCGAGCCCGTCGCGCGCTACGGCGATGCTCGCCCATATGGCGTGGGAGAAATCGGTCGTGTTCGCCCAGGCGTGGACCGGTTTCGCCGCAGCCGTGGCGACCGCCAACCTCGAGCTTTCGGGCCGCGCAATGGAAGCCTGGTTTCGGACCGAGACGAACGCGACGCAGCGCACCTTCGAGACGGCCATGAACGCTGGCGAGAAAATCGCGCGGGCGGCACTCGCGCCGGTCGCAGGGAGAGTTCGCCGCAACGCGCGGCGGCGCTGAGATCAACGCAGCCCGATGCGCTCGCGTAATTTGATCGCGCGCGCGTTGGCGTTGCGCGCGGCGGGGAAGTAGGTCGGGTTGAGCTTGCGGCGTTCGGCACGCGCGGTGAGCAAAACGCGCAGCTTGCGCACGGCGAGCTTGCGCGCGGCGAGTCGATCGGTCGTGGCGTCGGTGTTCATCGTCTGCTCGCTCGGTCTTGCGGCTCGTTCTCGTCGCCTTTGGCGCCGCCGCCATGCTGCGCACCTTCGCCGCCATACGGATCATCGCGACCGTGCGTGTCCTGCTCCGGCGCGCGACCGCCGCGGCGGGCCGCGTCGCGGTTCTTGCGGTCTTGCTCGCTCGGCTGCTTGTTCATGATGATTTTCCGCTGGAGAGGGTTTTCGAGCAGCAGACGTGCCAGCGCGCGACAGCGCCTGCGCGAACTCAATGCTGCAACAGGCAGGCAGAATGCACGGAACGCCGACGGCGCCCCGCGCATTCTGCATGACGGCGTGCCGAGCTCAGCGCCAGCCTTCGCAGGCAGCGAGCGCACATCGCTCCTGCCACCAGGTTTCGAGCACGAAATCGCTCTCCTGATGCCGGAACACGTGCTTGAGCGGCAGCGCGGCGTGGAGCTCGGTGTGCACGTCGTCGCCGCTCAACCCGGTGTCGGCGACGGCACGGCGGCTGTGGCACGCGACGAGCTCGCCGCCTTCCAGCAGCGATGCCGCCGCATGCTCGGCGACGCGCCGGATCTCCGGCGGAGGCAGGTAGTAGAGGAATTCGCCGAGCACCACCAGATCGAAATGCCCCGGCGGCCACTCCTGCGGTACGCGCATTGTGGAAATATATACATTGCGGCGCAGTCCCATGATTTCGCGTGCGCGCGCCACGGTCGCCGGGTCGCAATCGACGGCGACGACGTCGTCGCAGCGTTGGGCGAGCGCCGCCGTCAGGTTCGCATAGGCGCAGCCGGGTTCGAATGCGCGCCGGTAGTAGGGCTGCGTCAGCGCGCCGAGCAGCAGCGAGCGCTTGCGCTGCTCGTACCAGCTGTCGCGATAGTGTTCATAACTCTGGCGCATAGATGAGCGTCTCGTAGGGGCGATCGAAGTGCGCGAGCATGGCGTCGTCGAGCGCCGGGGACAGTGCGACGTCCGGATCGAAGCGGCGCTGGGTGCCGAAGCATTCGAGCGCGCGCCGTTTGCGGCGCTGCGCCTCGTGGCTCAGGCGCACGCGCACGAGCCGCGTCCACGGCAGGCGCGCGTCTTCGGGATCGGCCCAGTTCCACATCCAGATCGGCACCTCGCAATGCGCGGCGCGCCGGCCTTCGACGGCGCCGGCGGCGGCACGACCGCAGGCTTCGTGATCGGCGTGACCGTCGCCGCTCCAGGTGGCGAACACCAGGTCTCCCGCGTGCAGCAGCGCTGCGAGCGCCGAGGTCAGCCATGACTCGGACTCCGCAACGCAACCGTCTTGCAAACGCAGCCGCAGCACGTTGTCTGCGGCGATGCCGAGTTCGGCGAGCGCGTCCAGCGACTCGCGCACGCGCGCTTGGCGCAGTGCTTCGGGCGTCCAGCGCCGCGAATCGTGGTGGCTCGCTTCGCCGTCGGTGACCGCAACGACGAGCGTCGGCAAGCTCGCCGCCGCGAATTCAGCGAGCAAGCCGCCGGTGCCGAGCACCTCGTCGTCGGGGTGCGGTGCTACGACCACGGCGCGCCGCGCGCCGCCGACGAGATCGCGCACTTCTACGAGCGGGGATTCGCGCAGGCGCGAAAGCGCCCAGACGTTTTCGGCAGTGCCGTTCTTGCGAAATACGCTAGGGTTCAGAGCGTCCATGCTCCGTCGTTGTCCCTCGAAGACCCATGCCGGCTTCGCAATCGTCGTGCCATGCGGTCGCGTGCGGTGGGCTGCGACGCGACGCGTCCTTCGGCGCTCGCGTCGTGCAACTTGCCCAGCAGACGCGGCACGGAATTGCGAAACGCGCTCAGCCGTTTCGCTTGGCGTGCAGCTTACGGCCGGCGTCGATCGCCGCGAGCGCCGCCTTGCGACCCTTCCAGCCGAGGGGCTCGAACGTCTTGCCTTGTTCGGAATGATAGAACGCAAAGAACTCCGAGATGCGGTCGAGCAGCGTCGCGCTCACATCGTGTTTCGAACGGCAGTCGGCGAAGCGCTCCGAAGCGTGCGCGATCCCGAGCAGCCGATCGTTGCGGATCGTCTCGCCGTCTTGTTTCTGCTTGGCGAGCAGGATGGCTACGATGCGACAGGGCACGACGGCGCCGACCGGCGGTGGCTCGTCGGCCAGCACGACGATGTCGAGCGCATCGCCGTCCTCGCCGAGCGTGGACGGCACGAAGCCGAACGCGTACGGGAACGAAGTGCCGGCGGGCAATATCGTGTGCAGCACGAAGGCGTCGAAATCCGGCTGGTACTTGAACTTGCTGCGCGAGTCGGCCGGAGCCTCGATGACTGCGAGATGCAGGCCCGCATCGTTGACCGTCGGGAGTTTGTCCTTCGTGGGTGCGGCATTCGGCATCGCGCATCTCCGTTGCGTGCTGACGCGACTTCGCAAGTCGCGTGCCAGCCGCGCTTACTTCCGCTCGAGGAACGTGATGCGGCCGTTCGATTCGAGTCGGGCCTCGTCGACTTGCTCCACCGAACGCAATGCGTGCGCGCGGAGTTCGCGTTCGAACGCACCGCGCGAAATGCTGTGGCGCTGCAGTGCCCCGGGCACGAAGCGGCCGTCCTTGGCCAGCGTCACAGGGCTACCCGTGAGCAGCAGGTCGAACCACCGACTGCGCGCGGCGACCCAGCCGAGCAGCTTGTCGAGTACGAGGATCGACGCGATGCTGATGAAGGGGCCGATCAGCGACGCATCCTTGCCCACCATCGCCGAACGCAAGGCGCCGCCGACGAGGATCAGCACGACGATGTCGAAGGGCGCCATTTCCCCGAAGGAACGTTTGCCCGTCAGCCGCAGGGCGATGAACAAGCCGACGTAGCAGACGGCGCCGCGCAGGGTGAATTCCCACCACGGCATGGACAACTCGAATAGTTCGCGCACGACCGCCTCCTTGCATCGTGATCGTGAACAGGATGGTAATCGCGCGAAACGAGCATCAGCTGAACGTCGCGCGGCGCGAGGAAAGAACGGCGGGGCGCGAAATCCGCAAAAGGCCGCTCAGAAGAGCGCATTTCCTACATTTCTCCACAATCAGGCGTCAATTTCCTCGATTCCTCCACCGTTCGACGAAGCCGATCTCGTAGGCTTTCCGTCACGTGCAGCGCGCAATGCGATGCCGACATCCAAATGGGGAGAACCTCACGATGGGCAAATCTTCACTCGTGTTTTGGCTGTGCGTCGCCGTGTCGCCTGCCGCCGTCGCACAGACGCCGCTGCCGCCCGCGCACGATCTCGGCGTGCGTGCGGGCGGCGTCGGCGCGGGGCAGCCGCTGCCAGGCCTCAGCGCGGACGAACTGGCTTTTTTCCGCGACGGCCTCGCGCGTTTCAATCAGGTCGACTCCGTGAGCGGCGACATCCCGGGCGAGCCCGGCATCGGCCTCGGTCCGACGTTCAACGCCAACAGTTGCGGCAGCTGCCACGCGCAACCCGCGTCGGGCGGCAGCAGCCCTAGCGCGACGGCGTATCCGCGCATCGGCCCGAATCCGCAGCTCGCGATCGCGCACGCCGACGGCGCAACGAACGCCATTCCATCCTTCCTGACGAGCGATGGCCCCGTGCGCGAAGTGCGCTTTCCGTTCCTGCTCAACGCCGACGGCACGTTGAGCAGCGTGCCGGACGGCGGCGTGCATGCGGTGTTCACGATCGCCGGGCGCAGCGATGCGCCGGGCTGCACGCTCGCTCAACCGGACTTCGCCCGCATGCAGCAGCTCGGCAACGTGATCTTCCGGATCCCGACGCCCGTGTACGGCGCCGGACTCATCGAGAACATCGCCGATGCGACGATCCTCGCGAACGCGGCTGCGAATGCGTCCCTCAAGCAGCAACTCGGCATCGCCGGTCATCCGAATACGAGCGGCAACGACGGCTCCATCACGCGTTTCGGCTGGAAGGCGCAGAACAAATCGCTGCAGATCTTTTCGGGCGAAGCCTACAACGTCGAAATGGGCGTCACGAACGAGCTCTTCCCGAACGAGCGCGCCAACCCGCCAGCGGCGTGCCTGTTCAACCCGACCCCGGAAGACCTCACGAATTTCTCGCTGGGCGGCAGCCAGATCCCGAGCGACACCGTGGCGTTCTCGGATTTCATGCGCTTCCTCGCGCCGCCTGCGCCGTCGCCGCAAGGCATTCCCGGCAATCCGCCGTTGCAATCGATCCAGAACGGGCAGGGCGTGTTCGCACGCGTGCACTGCGATGTGTGCCACACGCCCACAATGCAGACGGCTGCCTCGATCTACACGCCGGCCTTGAGCCGGCAGACGGCCGCACTCTATTCGGATCTGCTCGTGCACAACATGGGGACGGGGCTTGCAGATCGCGTCTCGCAGGGCGCAGCGGGGCCGCAGGATTTCCGCACCGCGCCGCTGTGGGGCGTCGGTCAGCGCGTATTCTTCTTGCACGACGGTCGCGCCGGACCCGCGAACGGCGGACTGCTCGCCGCGATCGAGGCACATGCGAGCCAGGGTTCCGAAGCGAACGCGGTGATCGCCTCGTTCGATGCGCTCGGCAACAAGGATCGTCAGGACCTGCTCAACTTCCTGCGCTCGCTCTGAGCAGAAATCCAAAGGGGAAAACGAGGACGGGCCGACTTGCGTCGGCCCGCCGTTGCGATCGCAGCCATTCCGTGGCCTGCTATTGTCCTTGAATTGGCGCGGTGCTCACGCACGGCAAATCTACCCAGAGTGAGATGGGGGAACTCATCTCGGGCAGGTCTATGGCAAGTGCCGTGCCAGACACGAAACCGCACAACGGCGCGGAATTTCGTGCGCCGTACCACGGTTTTCGTGCAATTTGACACCGCGATCCTGGGTAGAGATTGCAGATTGCATTGCCCATAGGGCTCGAGGCCGTCCACGTGGCCGCAAGCAAGCGCGGCGGCGCCCGTTTCGGGCTTCGTGTTACCATCGCGCTCCGTTTGGCCGTCCAAATCCCAGAGGCGCGATGCAGATCCGGACCAAGCTGCCCAAGGTGGGCACGACGATTTTCAGTGTGATGTCGCAGTTGGCGGCCGAGCACAAAGCCGTGAACCTCGGGCAGGGTTTTCCGGATTTCGAAGGCCCACAGGCGCTGCGAGATGCGCTCGCGGCGGCGATGAATTCCGGCAAGAACCAGTACGCGCCGATGACCGGCGTGCCGAAGCTGCGCGAGCAGATCGCCGCAAAGACCGAAAGGCTTTACGGCCGCAAGGTCGATGCGGCCACCGAGATCACCGTCACGAGCGGCGCCACCGAAGGCCTGTTCGCCGCCATCGCCGCCGTCGTGCACGCGGGCGAGGAGGTGATCGTGCTCGATCCGTGTTATGACAGCTACGAGCCTGCGATCGAACTCGCCGGCGCACGCGCCGTGCACGTGCCGCTCAGGTTGCCGGATTTCGCCGTCGACTGGCAGCGCGTCAAGGACGCCGTGACGCCGAAGACGCGCATGATCATCGTCAACTCGCCGCACAATCCGTCCGGCGCGGTATTCGCGGCGTCGGACCTCGACGCGCTCGCCGACGTCGTGCGCGGCGGCGATATTTTTGTACTTTCAGACGAAGTATACGAGCACATCATCTTCGACGGACGCGCGCATCAGAGCGTGCTGCGCCATGCCGAGCTCGCCGCGCGCAGCTTCGTGATCAGCTCGTTCGGCAAGACCTACCACTGCACCGGCTGGAAGGTGGGCTACTGCATCGCGCCGCCGCAACTGAGCGCGGAATTCCGCAAGGTGCACCAGTACCTGACCTTCTGCACGTTCAATCCCGCGCAATGGGCTTTCGCCGACGTGCTCGAGAACGATCCGCAGCACTACCTCGATCTGCCGGCGTTCTATCAGGCGCGCCGCGACCGCTTCCGCACATTGCTCGCCCCGTCGAAGTTCGACCTCCTGCCCGTGGGCGGCGCGTATTTCCAGCTCGTCGACTATTCGGCGATCGGTCGCCAGGACGATCTCAATTTCTGCGAGTGGCTGGTGCGCGAAGCAGGCGTGGCGGCGATTCCGGTCTCGGCGTTCTACGAGACGCCGCCCGACGCGCGACTCGTGCGGTTATGTTTTGCGAAAAGCGACGAAACCCTCGTCGCGGGAGCCGAGCGCCTATGCCGACTGTGATGCGACCGCTGCGCGTTTCGCTCGTGCAAGGCGCGACGCGCTGGCACGACTTGCCGGGCAACCGCCGCTACTACGGCGAACTCGTGCGCCCGCTCGCGGGTAGCACCGATCTCGTCGTGCTGCCGGAAACGTTCACGAGCGGGTTTACGAACGAGACGCTCGGCAATGCCGAGACCATGCAGGGCGAGAGCCTCGTATGGCTGAAGGGACTCGCGGCCGACACCGGCGCGACGATCACGGGCAGCATGGTCGTGCGCGAAGGCGAGCGCTGTTTCAATCGACTGGTCTGGATGCGGCCTGACGGCACGTTCGAGCTCTACGACAAGCGGCATCTGTTCCGCATGGCGAAAGAGCACGAGCGCTACGGCGGCGGCGAGCGGCGGCTCGTCGTCGAGCTCGCGGGCTGGCGTATCTGCCCGATGGTCTGCTACGACCTGCGCTTTCCGGTGTGGATCCGCAACCGCTACGACCGCACCGCCGAACGTTTCGACTACGACGCGCTGATCTTCGTCGCCAATTGGCCGTCCGCGCGGCGGTACGCCTGGAGCACGCTACTGCGCGCACGCGCGATCGAGAATTTGAGCTATTGCGTCGGCGTGAACCGTGTCGGCATCGACGGCAACGAACTGCACTATTCCGGCGACAGCGCCGTGGTCGATTTCCTGGGACAGCCGCTCGTGGAACTCGGTGCCCAGGAGCAGGTTGTCACGACGGTGCTCGATCCCGCGCCGCTCCTCGCGCATCGCGAACGTTTCCCGGCATGGATGGACGCCGACGACTTCATGCTGATGGCAGACCCGAAAGCGATTTGAAGACCGGCCCGCGAAGATCACGAACGAAAGAATTCTCTCGTTTGCCTCGCGTTCTTCGTGGTTCAAGCCTTTCGAATAGCTATGCGGCTTCCCCGAGTTCGCGCGCGAGCACGTACCGTTCGGCGGCGCGCAAGCTTTCGAGCGTGGCGAGCACGGCGCCCGTCTGCGGACAGAGCACATCGTGGCGCATCGCGCAGAGCATTCCGGTTGCGTCGTATTCTTCGACGCGCTCGACGCGATAGCCGAGCACGACCGATTCTGCGGTACGTGTTGTGCGCATGAGTGGCTCCTTGCACGGGGACGGCGCGCAGGATACGCGTGGCATGTGTTCGCTCCGTTAACGACGCGTTGCGCCGAAGTTAACTCGCGCCGCTGCGCGTTTCCTTGCCGCCGCGCGAGCTCTTCACGAAATCGGCGATCTTGTCGGGGTCGAAGATCGGCAGCGAACAGCGGTTCTCAGTGCAGACGAACGCGGCGGGGCGCTTCGGCGAGGGATAGCTCACGTCCGGGTTGGGCAGATTGCCCTCGGCCTTGTCCCACCATTCGACGCGCTTGTACCACGAAGGCAGGCGCTCGACGGTCGCGAACAGATGCGCGGCCGCGTCGTCGCCCTTCGGGCCCATGACGGTCAGGTGCAGCGGATCGCTGTGCAGCTCGTCGTCGGCGAGCAGGATGCCTGGCTCCGTGATTTCATCGAGCGCGATCTTGGGGTCTGCGAGATAGCGCATCGCCGTTTCGGCCATGGCGCGGTGCTCGGGCTTGCCCGTGTAGTGCGCGAGCAGGTTGGCGAAGCGCGCGAGCGAGATGTTCTCAGCGGTCTGCGGCACCGCGCCAATAGGTCCCGTGCTTTTCGCGCCGATGTAGCCGCCCTGGCGGCGGGCGAAATTCGCCGCGATGAAATCCGCGGCCGCGGCGGCGCGTGCGAGCCAGGCGCGGTCGGCGCTCGCGCGATAGAGCGCCAGGAACGCGCGACCCATGGCCAGTGTGTCACCGAGGTAAGGGCCGGCGGCGTCCTTCTCGTCGTGGCGGAAGCCGCCGCCGGGCAGAGCGCGGTTCGCGAGCGTCCATTCGGCAGCCCGCTTGGCTTCGGCGAGCGCCTCCGTGTCGCCGAGGTATTCGGCCGAGGTCGCCAGCGCCTCGATGATCTGTCCGTTCTGCAGCGCGTACAGGTGCGTGTCGACGCGCGGGACGCCCTGCGCGCGGCGTGCCTTGTCGTCGAGCGCGAAGTAGCCGGTCGAATGCTCGCCGGGCTTGAGGTCGGCGTCCTGGCTCACGTAGAACGCGCCCTCGGGACTCTTCAAGAAGGTGTCGAGATAACGGCGGATCTCGCCGACCGCGCGTTTGTCCTCGTCGCGACCGAACGCGGCGGCGGCGAGTGCGTAGATGCGCAGATACTGGCCCTGCACCGTGGCGAGCTTCTCGTAATGCGGGTGCTGCCAGTCGCCGTACGTCGAATACTGGTACACGCCGCCCCAGGCCGGATCGAACAAGGCGCGCGCCGCGTCGAGCGTCTTGCGCGCCATGGCGGCGTCGGGATCGTCGCCGGCGAGCGCCTGGGCGATCGCGTATTCGACGCTGTCGCGGTCCAGATACTTCTGTCCGATGGCGAGGCCGCCGAGCTTGGCGTCGTAGGTGTCGCCGAAGCGCTTCACGAGTTCGGCGCGTGTACCGGCGTCGAGCGCGCTCGCGCGCGGAGCGGCCGCGGTGCTGTCCGCGTTCTCGGCCGCCTCGGGCGAGGGGTCGGCCTCGATGGCCTTGAGGAGCTTCAGGAAGCGCGCCGGTTCGATGAAGCCCTGGCGCTTCGCGATCTCGCTGCCGTCGGCGGCGAAGATCACGGTGGCCGGCCACCCATAATCTTTGTAGCGATCGGAGAGGTCGGGGCGCAGATCCTGGTCGATGCGCAGCGGGACGTAATGGCCGGCGACTTCCGCGCGGATGTCGGCATTGCCGTATGTCTGCTCGTCCATGACGTGGCACCAGTGGCACCAGACCGCTTCGAGATAGAGCAGCACGAAGCGGTGTTGCTCCCGCGCTTGGGCAAACGCGTCCGTATCGGAGCGCAGCCAGGTGATCGAGCCGGCGTCCTTTTGCGCGTGCTCGGCGGCCGGAACGGGGGCGACGACGGCGACGGCGGCGACCAGCGCCGGCAACAAGCGCAAAAAAATCGACATGGCGATGTTCTCTTTGGGTGGCGTCCGACGTTTAGAAGCACAGTCTACGGCAGCAGCGTGATGCCAGCGTGGAGACCGGACATCCGGCTGCTCGCTGGCAAGTTGCGCGTACACATGGCTAGAATGGCGGCGGTCGTCTCGGCGAGCGATCCGGCGATCGCAAGGTTTCTTAACGGGGAGTGCATCATGAAGAAGCGTCTTTTGGGTCTGGCTTTGGTATTGGCCGGTGCGGCCGCGGGCAGCGCGTACGCTGCGGGCGGTCCGACGATCGGCGTCGCGGAATTCACCAATCAAACGAGTGCCGGCTGGTGGAGCGGCGGCGTGGGTTGGGAACTGTCGAGCATGTTGTCGAACGAGCTCTCCTCGAGCGGCGCGTTCCGCGTCGTGGAGAGGCAGAAGCTGCAGAACGTGCTCGAAGAACAGAATCTCGGCGCGTCCGGGCGCGTGGCGTCCGGCACGAGTGCGAAAATCGGCAAACTGACCGGTGCGCAATATCTCGTCACGGGCACCGTGAGCGCCTACCAGGAAAACACCTCGAGCACCGGCGGCGGCTTCGCCATCAAGGGCATCGGTCTCGGCGGCAAGCAGAGCGAGGCTTATCTCGCGATCGACCTGCGCGTGATCAACACCACGACGGGCGACATCGATTTCTCGCGCACCGTCGAAGGCCGCAGCAAGAGCAGCGGCGTCGCCGTAGGCATCTCGCGCGGCAGCTTCAGCGGCAACCTCGCGCACGAGGAGAACACCCCGGCCGGCAAGGCGATCCGTGCCGCGCTCGTCGAGGCCAGCGAATACCTCGAATGCGTGATGGTCAAGAAAGACAGCTGCATCGCCGATTACAACGCGAAGGAACAGAAGCGCCGCGACAGCGACAAGAAAGCGCTCAAGCTCGATTGATCAGAACGACAACGACGCGCCCCGGAACGGCGAAGGCGACCCCTTCGCCGTTTCCGTTTATGGAACCGCGAATGCAGGCTAAGGCTGACGCGGTCCGCGCCGCTTGCCTCCGCCGCCGCCCCCGGGCCGGCGAGGACGATCGTCGCGCGACGAGATGCGGTTGCCGATGTCGTCCTGCGGCAGGTTGTCTTCGCGGCGGTAGACGTTGTCGCGCGGGGCATAGCCCATCGGCTGTCCGGCGCGGCGCGCGACCGGCGTCTGGCCGAACCGTTCCTCGTAGCCCGTGACGGGCGGACGCCACGTCGTTTTCGCGGCACGGCGCTGGCCGCCGCCGCGCTGTTCCTGTGGCGCGTTGTTGAACGTCGCGCCCGGACGTGGCTTGCCGCGCCGCGGTGGCCGCTGCCCCTGAGCCGCGCCGCCTTCCCAGGCGCGAGGTTGATAGGTTCCGGTCTGAGCGTTGTTGCCCGGAGCGCCACCGGGCCGGCCCTGGCGACGCTGACGCTGCGCGCCGGCGTTCGGATCGCGGTTCTGGCCGAAAGCGGCGCCGCCGCGTCCTTTCTTCTTCGGTTTGCGCTTGCCGCCGGGACGGGTGAACGGTTTGTCTTCGCGGATGCGATCGAATGCCCGCAGCTCGCGCGCTTCTTCGTGATACGTGCCGGTCCAGGCCTGTTGCGTGCGCGGCGCCGGGCGGTATTCGTTGGTGGGACGGTGCGCGCGTCGCTGGCCGATGACGGCCTGCAAGGTCAGCGTCGGTTCGGGATCGGTCGCGCCGACGAGCACGCGCAACGATTTCACCGCGTCGGCGTCGAGCGGCTCGCTATGGCCTTTCAGCAGCCCGCGCGGGAGCTCGATATTGCCGTAGCGCACGCGCTTGAGGCGGCTCACCATGAGTCCTTGCGATTCCCACATGCGGCGCACTTCACGATTGCGGCCCTCGCGGACGACGACGCGGAACCACGAATGGCTCTCGCCGCGGCTGATCACGGCGAGCTCCTCGAAGCGCGCCGGGCCGTCCTCGAGTTCGACGCCGCTCTTCAACCGCTCGAGCGCTTCGTCGGGCACCTCGCCGTGGACGCGGCAGATGTACTCGCGTTCGATCTCGGTGCGCGGATGCATGAGCGCATGCGCGAGCGCGCCGTCGGTCGTGAGCAGCAAAAGGCCCGTGGTGTTGATGTCGAGCCTGCCCACCGCGATCCATCGCGCACCCTTGAGCCGAGGCAGATGTTCGAACACGGTCGGACGGCCCTCCGGATCGTCGCGCGTCGTTACCACGCCCTCGGGCTTGTGGAACACGAGGACCTGCGCGTGCTCGGCGTTGTCGTGGATGGCCACGAACAGCTTGCCGTCGAGTTCCACCCTGTCGCCCGGGCGTACGCTCGATCCGATCTCGGCGACGTGCCCGTTGACACGCACTTCGCCGGCTTCGATGCGCTGTTCGAGCAGGCGGCGCGAGCCGAGGCCCGCATTGGCCAGCACCTTGTGCAGGCGCTCGGCGACGGCGGGTCCTTCGGGAGCGGCCGGTCGTTTGAGGGTGAGCAGAGTGCGCGTGGGCGCGTTCATGTCGGTTGCTCCGGAGCCGCGGCGGGTTCTGCGGCGGCGTCGTGTTCGGGGGCGCCGGTCTCGGCGGGGAGGGCATCGGACGCCGCGCTCTCGGCGGTGTCGGAGGTGGCTTCGTCGACGGTGGAAAATGCAGCTTCTTCCACTTTTTCAGCCGGCTCGGCCGGCGCGAGGCTGAGCTGCGGGTCGAAATCCTCGAGGTCGCGGATTTCGGTCAGCGGCGGCAGCTCGTCGAGGGATTTCAAATTGAAATAGTCGAGGAACGCGCGCGTGGTGCCGAACAGCGCCGGCTTTCCCGGCACGTCGCGGTAGCCGACGACGCGCACCCACTCGCGCTCCTCGAGCGTCTTGATGATGTTCGTCGATACGGCCACGCCGCGGATCTGCTCGATCTCGCCGCGCGTGATCGGTTGCCGGTAGGCGATCAGCGCGAGCGTTTCGAGCAGCGCACGCGAATACTTCGTCTGGCGTTCGGTCCACAGGCGCGCAACCCATGGGTGCACGTCTTCGCGCACTTGATAGCGGAAACCCGAGGCGACTTCCTTGAGCTCGATGCCGCGCGCTTCGGCGTCGGTGCGCAGCTCTTCGATGACGCGGGCGAGGTCGTCGTGGCTCGGTGCTTCGTGTTCGCCGAACAGGGCCGAGATCTGCGGTAGCGAGAGCGGCTGGCCGGCTGCGAGCAGGGCGGCTTCGACGATGCGTTTGGTCTGTTGCGGTTCCATCATGAATGGCTTTTATTCACGGGCGGCATTCACGCCGCCGACGCCAGGGATTTCAAATAGATCGGTGCGAGCGGCTCGGCCTGCATGATCTCGATCAGGTGTTCTTTGGCGAGCTCGAGCATGGCGAGGAACGTCACCACGATGCCGAGGCGGCCTTCTTCGACCGTGAACAGACGCTCGAACGGGTGGAACTCGCCGTCGGCGAGCGCGCTCAGTACGTCGCTCATGCGATTGCGCACGGAAAGCGCTTCGCGCTGGATCGCGTGGTGGCCGGTCAGCTCGGCGCGCTTCAGCACGTCCTTGAGTGCGAGCAGGAGTTCGCGAAGTTCGACGGGCGGCGGCAGCCGTATCACGTTGCGGTCCGGCACGAACGCGCTCGCCTGGGCGAGATCGCGCTCCATGCGCGGCAGCGTGTCGATGTCCTCGGCCGCCTTCTTGAAGCGCTCGTATTCCTGCAAGCGGCGCACGAGCTCGGCGCGCGGATCGTCTTCGACCCCTTCCTCGGCTGGCGGGCGCGGCAGCAGCAGTCGCGATTTGATCTCGGCCAGGATCGCCGCCATCACGAGGTACTCGGCGGCGAGTTCGAGGCGCATCTCGCGCATCAGTTCGATGTAGTCGATGTACTGGCGCGTGATCTCGGCGATCGGGATGTCGAGGATGTCGAGGTTCTGCCGGCGAATCAGGTAAAGCAGCAGGTCGAGCGGCCCCTCGAACGCCTCGAGGATCACCTCGAGCGCGTCGGGCGGAATGTAGAGATCCTGCGGCATCTCGAGCACGGGCTGGCCGCGCACGATCGCCAGCGGCATCTCCTGCTGCTGCGGCGGCGGTGTAAAAATGCCTTGGGCCTCGCTGTCGAGGCTGCCGGCGGCTTGTGTAGTCATGCCCGCGGATTCGTCATGCCATGGCGCTGCTCACGCAGCGTTGTAAGCGTTGTAAACATGTGCACAATTGCAAAATTGGAACTGCCGTCCCCGCAGCGACGAGGTTCCAGCCTCGATGCCGTGGCGTCTCGAGCAACCGTGGGCGGCCGCAGCGGCGAGTCCCCGCAACTCGTCTGGCGCTGCCGGCCGGACCGGCGATATGACGGCGCCTGAAGCAAATCACCTGCCCGGCACGGGCCGGCCAGGGGTATCAGCAAAGGTTCGGACTGCACAGGCGGGTCGCGTCGCTCCGGTGCCTGCCGTGACGCTGGGCGGGCCTGCGCTTGGGCGCTAGCGTACGGGGATTGCAGCGCCAAGTCCAGAGGCGCGTGCGCAGCCGGCTTGAAACGTGCGGACGCAGCCATATTGACCGCAGTGGACGCCGTTGCTAGCGTCGTCGGAGTTGCTCACGTTCTGCGGCATGGCCATACCCTACGACAAGAAACTCGACGCCCGCGCCCGCCAGCTGCTGCGCGCGCTGATCGCCCAATACATCGCCGACGGCCAGCCGGTGGGGTCGCGTACGCTCGCGAAAAATGCCGGCCTCGATGTGAGCCCGGCCACGATCCGCAACGTCATGGCCGATCTCGAGGAAATCGGCCTGCTCGCCGCGCCACATACCTCGGCCGGACGTGTGCCCACGGCGCAAGGATATCGCGTGTTCGTCGACAGCCTGCTCGAGCTCAAGCCCCTCGAAGAGCCGCAGATCGAGCGTCTGCGCCGCGAGCTGCCGAGCGAGGCGCCGACGCAGGATCTCTTGAACGGCGTCTCGGAACTCCTCTCGGAGATGACCCATTTCGTCGGCGTCGTGACGGTCCCGAAACGCGAGGAATTCCCGTTCCGCCACATCGACTTTCTCGGGCTCGGCGGCAACCGCGTGCTCGTGATTCTGGTATTCGCCGACAACGAAGTGCAGAACCGCGTCGTCACGACCCAGCGCGCCTACACGCCCGGCGAGCTCGAGCAGATCGCCAATTTCCTCAACGCCAATTACGGCGGTTTGCGCATGTCGGAAATCCGCGAGCGCCTGCGCCGCGAGATGCGCGAGACGAGCCATCGCCTGCACCAGCTCATGGTGGCCGCGGCGGAAGTCGCCGAGCAGGCGTTCCCGGATCAGCCCGGTGGCGATATGCTAGTGGCGGGGCAGGTGAACCTGATGGGCTCGCAAGGGTTGTCCGACGTGGACCGCCTGCGCGACCTGTTCGAAGCGTTTCAGCGCAAGCGCGATCTTCTGGTGCTGCTCGAAAATTGCGCGCGCGCCGAAGGCGTGCGGTTGTTCATCGGGGAAGAATCCGGCTTCACCGCGCTCGACGGCTTGAGCCTCGTGACCGCGCCGTACGGGGTGCCGGGGCGCGTGCTCGGGGTGCTCGGCGTCATCGGACCGACGCGCATGGCCTACCAGCGCGTGATCCCCGTGGTGCAGGCGACGGCGCAGGTGCTCTCGGGCGCCTTGAATCAGGCGCACCAGGCCCAATAGGGGGCTCGTAACGCAAGGCGCGGCTGGGCGGGGCGTCGACGCTCCGATCCAAGCTGCGGCTTTGCACGTTTTCGCAAATCACATGATGGAACGGGCGATGGAAGACACCAAACCGACGAGTGGCGAGGAGCAGGCGTTCCGCGACGCCGTACAAGCCGAGACCGACGAGCTCAGCCAAAAGCTCGCGGAATACGAAAACAAGCTCGGCGAAATGCGCGAGGTCCTGCTGCGCGAGCGCGCCGAGATCGAGAACCAGCGCAAGCGCCTGCAGCGCGATCTCGAGCAGGCGCGCCGCTTCGCCAACGAGAAGCTGCTCGGCGAGCTGCTTCCCGTCTGCGACAACCTGGAGCGCGGCCTGGCCATCGCCAACGCCGACACCGCCGCGCTGCGCGAGGGCATGGATTTGACGCTCAAGGCGCTCGTCAAGGTCGCCGAGGCGAACGGCCTGCGTGCGATCGATCCGCTCGGGCAGCCGTTCAACCCGGAGCTGCACCAGGCCATGAGCATGGTCGAAGCGCCCGACGCCGCACCGAACACGGTCGTCGCCGTGATGCAGAAGGGCTACGTGCTCAACGAACGCTTGCTGCGGCCCGCGCTCGTGTCGATCGCCAAGGCGCCGGCGGGCTGAAGAAACATCGTGTCGGCGATGAGAAAATCCCTTGAAACGCCGAGCCGCAACCTCATTTCGACGACAAATCGGCACAACGCCGCAAACATTTCAGAGAGCTAAGCCATGGGCAAGATAATCGGTATCGACCTCGGCACGACGAACTCCTGCGTCGCGGTCATGGAAGGCACGACGGCACGCGTGATCGAGAATTCGGAAGGCGATCGCACGACCCCGTCGATCGTCGCTTTCAAGGACAACGAGGTGCTGGTCGGCGCCACGGCCAAGCGCCAGGCGGTGACCAACCCCCGCAACACGTTTTATGCGGTGAAGCGCCTGATCGGCCGCAAGTTCACCGACGCCGAGGTCAAGAAGGACCTCAATCTCGTTCCGTATAAAATTATACAGCACGAAAACGGCGACGCCTGGGTCGAAACCGCGGACGGCAAGAAGATGGCGCCGCCGGAGATCTCGGCCAAGGTGCTCATGAAAATGAAGAAGACGGCCGAAGATTATCTCGGCGAGACCGTCACCGAAGCCGTGATCACCGTGCCTGCGTACTTCAACGATTCGCAGCGCCAGGCGACCAAGGACGCCGGCCGCATCGCGGGCCTCGAAGTCAAGCGCATCATCAACGAGCCGACCGCCGCGGCGCTCGCCTACGGCATCGACAAGAAAGGCGGCGATCGCAAGATCGCGGTCTACGACTTGGGCGGCGGCACCTTCGACATCTCGATCATTGAGATCGCCGAAGTGGATGGCGAGAAGCAGTTCGAAGTGCTGGCCACGAACGGCGACACGTTCCTGGGCGGCGAAGACTTCGACAAGCGCCTCATCGACTATCTCGTGGACGAATTCAAGAAGGACACGGGCGTCGACCTCAAGAACGACTCGCTCGCGTTGCAGCGTCTCAAGGATGCCGCGGAGCGCGCGAAGATCGAGCTGTCGAGCGCGCACCAGACCGAAGTGAACCTGCCGTACATCACGGCCGACGCATCGGGTCCGAAGCACCTCAACATCAAGCTCACGCGCGCCAAGCTCGAAGCGCTCGTCGACGATCTCATCAAGGCGACGATCGGCCCCTGCCGCACGGCGCTCAACGACGCCGGTCTCAAGGTCTCGGACATCCAGGAAGTGATCCTGGTCGGTGGCCAGACGCGCATGCCGAAAGTGCAGGAAGCGGTCAAGGACTTCTTCGGCAAGGAACCGCGCAAGGACGTCAATCCCGACGAAGCCGTTGCGGTCGGCGCTGCGATCCAGGGCGGCGTGCTCGGCGGCTCGGTCAAGGACGTGCTGCTGCTCGACGTGACCCCGCTGTCGCTCGGCATCGAGACGCTCGGCGGCGTGTTCACGAAGCTCATCGAGAAGAACACGACGATCCCGACCAAGAACACGCAGGTGTTCTCGACGGCCGAAGACAACCAGACCGCCGTGACGGTGCACGTGCTGCAGGGCGAGCGCGAACGCGCGAGCGCGAACAAGTCGCTGGCGAAATTCGACCTGGCAGGCATCGAGCCCGCGCCGCGCGGCATGCCGCAGGTGGAAGTCACGTTCGACATCGACGCCAACGGCATCCTGCACGTCTCGGCCAAGGACAAGAAGACGGGCAAGGAGCAGCGCATCGAGATCAAGGCGGGCTCGGGCCTCTCGGAGGACGAGATCCAGCGCATGGTGCGCGACGCCGAGGCGAACAAGGAAGAAGACAAGAAATTCCACGAGCTCGTGGCGACGCGCAACAAGGCCGATCAGCTCGTGCACGCCACGCGCGCGGCCATCAAGGAACACGGCGGCAAGGTGCCGGGCCAGATCGGTGCCATCGAATCGGCGCTCTCGGACCTCGAGAAGGTCATGAAGGGCGAGGACAAGGATGCTATCGAATCGCGCATCGCAGCGCTCGAAAAGGCGGCGCAGTCGCTGGCCGCTGCGGCATCCGCCGGCGGCCAGTCGAGCGGCGACGGCGGTGCGCAGGGCGGTGGCGCTTCGGGTGCGGGCAAGGACGATGTGGTCGATGCCGAGTTCACCGAAGTGAAGGACAAGAAGTAAGCCGTACCGCGGGCGGCTTCCGGCCGCCCTCGACCGACAAGAGCGAAGCGTTCCTTCGCTCTTGTCGTTTTTCGGATGCAGATTTTTGGCGCGGTTTTCTGGGGAGCCGGCCGAAAAATTTCCGCATCCGTTCAGGCGACGGGGATTGTCTTCGACGTTTTCGTGCCCATAGTTCCCTCAGCCTTGTGCATGGCTGCGGCGACTCTGCGAACGGACGCCGCACGGGAACAGGGCGAATCGACGGGCGGACGAGCGCCGCTCGGTCGACCGATGAGCGATAGGGTTTTCAGCCATGACCAAGCGTTGCTACTACGAGGTGCTCGGGGTCGAGCGCACCGCGTCGGAGGAGGATCTCAAGAAAGCGTTCCGGCGCCTTGCGATGAAGCACCATCCCGACCGCAATCCGGGCAACAAGGAGTGCGAAGCGCATTTCAAGGAAGCCAAGGAAGCCTACGAGATCCTGGGCGACGCGCAAAAACGCGCGCTCTACGATCGGCATGGCCACGCGGCGTTCGAGGCCGGCGGCATGGGCGCCGGAGCGGGATTCCACGCCGACGTCGGCGACATTTTCGGTGACATCTTTTCCGATATCTTCGGCATGGGCGGGGGGCGTGGCCGCGCGCGGGGCGGTGCGGACCTGCGCTACGTGCTCGAGCTCGATCTCGAGGAAGCCGTGTTCGGCATCGAGCGCCGCATCGAAGTCGCGACGCTCGCCGTCTGCGAGACGTGCGACGGTTCGGGGTCGGCGGACGGCCGCACCACGACCTGCGGCACCTGCCGCGGCCACGGCCGCGTGCGCATGCAGAACGGCATCTTCTCGATTCAACAGACCTGCCCGCACTGTGGGGGCTCCGGGAAGGTCGTCTCGAACCCTTGCAAGGACTGTCACGGCGAGGGGCGCGTCAAGCGCGAGAAGACGCTCTCGGTCAAGATTCCGGCCGGCGTCGACACCGGCGATCGCATCCGCCTGAGCGGCGAGGGCCAGGCAGGTCCGCCGGGCACGCCGCCCGGTGATCTCTACGTCGAAGTGCAGGTGCGCGAGCATCGCATCTTCCAACGCGACCGCGACGATCTGTTCTGCGAAGTGCCGATCCGTTTCTCGCAGGCCGCGCTCGGCGCCGAGCTCAAGGTGCCGACGCTCGACGGCGATACCGTCATCCGCATTCCCGCCGAAACCCAGACCGGCAAGCTCTTCCGTCTGCGCGGCAAGGGCGTGCGCAACGTGCGCAATGGCCACGTCGGCGACCTCATCTGCCGTGTCGTGGTCGAAACCCCCGTGAAGCTCGACAAACGCCAACGCGAGCTGCTCGAACAGTTCGAGGCGAGCTTTGCCGACAGCCCCGAGGCGCATACGCCGCGCGCGAGCTCGTGGCTCGACGGCGTGAAGCAGTTTTGGGAGAGAGTCACGTCCTGAAGGGACGGTAAAAAACAGCTCCGTTCGACATTCGTCGCGAGCTGCTCGCAATTCCCGATTCCCCATTCCCGTTTCCCGGCTTCTGCTAGCATCGCTGCATGAGCGATCACGTCAACGTCGTGGTTTACGGGTCGGCCGGCCGGATGGGCCAGGCCGTGGTGCGTTGCATACTCGAATCGCCGCGGGCGCGCCTGGCCTGCGCGCTGGTGCGTCCCGGTTCCGGGCTGGCCGGCGAGCCGATCGAGCGCGTGTTCGGAGCGGTGCCGCGCAATGTGGATTTTTCCACTTCGCTCGATCCGGACGTCCCCTGCGACGTGCTCGTCGATTTCAGCGGGCCTGTCGTATTCGATGCGGCGCTCGCGCTCGCGGTCGAGCGGCGCGCCGCCTTCGTGAGCGGTACGACGGGACTGCGCGAGGAGCAGTACGCGGCGCTCGAACGGGCGGCACACGCGATCCCCGTGTTGTGGTCGGCGAATTTCAGCCTCGGCGTGGCGATGCTCATGCGCGCGGCTCGGCGGGTCGCAGCCACGCTGCCGGACTGGGATTGCGACATCGTCGAAGTGCACCACAAACGCAAGGAGGATGCGCCTTCGGGCACCGCGCTCGCGCTCGGGCGGGCCATCGCCGAGGCGCGCGGACATGCGCTCGCCGAGCGTGCCGTCTACGCACGCGTCGGACAGACCGGCGCGCGCAAAGCCGGCGAGATCGGCTTCGCGGCGCTGCGCGGCGGCGACATCGTCGGCGAGCACACGGTGGTCTTCGCGACCGATGGGGAGCGGCTCGAGTTCACGCACCGCGCAGGCAACCGCGAGATCTTCGCGCGCGGTGCGCTCGCCGCGGCGGTCTGGCTCGCCCATCGCGAGCCCGGCCTCTATCACTTCGACGAGGTGCTCGCGCCCGCCGAGTGATCGCTCAACGGTTGATTCCGATGATGCCGAAGCACGCGGCCATCAGCAGCAGGAAGACGCCTACGATCGAGGCGAAACCGACCCCCACGCCGATCGCCGTACGCGTTTTCCCCGCTGCCGCCGACCAGACGGCCGCCACGACCATCGATATCCAGGGCAATAGCAGCCAGATCACGACGGTCGTCTCGCTCGGCCCGTGCAAGGCGACGCCCGCGAAGAGCGCGACCAGGACATACCCGCCGATCAGGCAGATCCAGGCGAGCGCGATGCCGAAGCCGAGGGAACCTTTCGGGTTCGGCGGTTCGGGCGGAATCGGCACGGGCATGTTCGGTCTCCTCAGCAAATCGAACGGCGCAGTTCGGCTTCGGCCCGCAAAGCGGCGAGCCGCTCGCTCAGCGCGTCGCGATAGAACAGATTGTAGGTGTCGAAGGGGATGAGCCGGCCGTCCGGCTGCGCGATATGCACGCAGGATTTCTTCACCGCGCGCAGATCGAAGCTCATCGTATCGATGAACTGCATGATGAGCACGCGAAACACGTTGCGATAGCCGAGTTCGGCCGGCGCCTCGACGCGCGGCAGGCAGCAGAGCAGGTCGGACAGCGAGCAGGCCTGCGATTCGGGCGAATGGTTGGTCGCGAACAACGCGAGCACGTGCGCGCGCAGCGCCTCGTCGCGCTCGACGACGATCGTGTTGCGGCCTTCGGCGACGAGCGTTTCGGGCGCGACGAAGCGCGTGAGCGGCACCACGTCGGCGCCGAGCTTCAGCGCATACGCCATCGCCAGGCAATCGGGGTTGCAGGGCACCGGAATCAGATCGTCGGGAGCGAACACCGATGTCTGATCGAGGATGCGCCGGCGGACTTCCGTCAGCGTGAGCCGGTCGCGTGCCGGATCGTAGTTCTCGAGCCGACCGGCGGCCTGGATCGGTTGGAACGTCACGCCGCGCAGGCAAGGCTGGGCCAGCGCGAATTCGACGATCTCGCCGAGTTCGTGGTCGTTGAGCCCCTTCTTGACGGTCACGACGAGCGTCGTCGAGATGTCGTTCGCGTTGAGCGCCTCGAGCGCACGCCGACGAATCTCGCCGAGCCGCGCGCCGCGGAGCACCTCGTGCACCTCGTCGCGCAGCGAGTCGAATTGCAGGTACACCTCGAAGCCTGGTTGGTAAGCCGCCAAGCGCGCTGCGAAGTCGGGCTCGCGAGCGATGCGCAAGCCGTTCGTGTTGACCATGAGGTGCCGGATCGGCCGGCGCTTCGCTGCATCGAGGATCGCGAAGAAATCGGGATGCAGCGTCGGCTCGCCGCCCGAGATCTGCACGACGTCGGGCTCGCCTTCGTTCGCCACGATCGCATCGAGCATGCGTTCGACGGTCGCGAGGTCGCGAAAACCTGGGCGGTGCGGGCCGGATTCCGCGTAGCAGATCGGACAACGCAGGTTGCAATGGTCGGTGATCTCGACGAGCGTGAGGCAGCTGTGCTGCATGTGCTCGGGGCAGATCCCGCAATCGTAGGGGCAGCCCCAGCGCTGCTCGGTGTTGAAGCGTCGCGGCATCTCGGGCGTCTTGATGAAGACTTCGCGCGACTTGCGGTAATAGGCGGCGTCGTCGGCGATCAGGACGCGCTCGCGACCGTGCTCGGGACACCATTTTTCGAGATAGACGCGCTCGTCCTTGATGAGGATCTTGGCTTCGACGCGCCGCAGGCAGCGGGTGCAGACCGACACGGCGCTGTCGTAGTAGAGGTATGGCCTCAGCTTCGCGCCCATGCGAGCGTCCCCGCGATCCGCGCCACGTCGCGGCGATAGTAGAGCAGTCCGGCGATGCACAGCAATTGAATGCCGGAGAGCCCGAGATACGAATAGGGGACGGGCTTGATCGTATCGACGAGCAGACGGAATGCGAGGTACGCGATCATGAACGCACGGAACGCATCGCCCGCTTGCGCAAACGCCGCACGACGCCGGACGAGCACGGCCGCGAGCGCGATCAGGAACGCGATTTCGTACAGCTGGGTAGGATGCCGCGGAACGCCGTCGCCGAAGTCGACGCCCCACGGCAAGGCGGTCGGATTGCCGAAGGTGTGATCGGCGAGTCCGGCGAGAAAACAGCCGATCCGGCCGATCGCGATACCGACGGCAATCGGCAGCGCGAAGGCGTCGCCGCTCGATCCGCGCGCGCCGATCGCGCGTTTGACGCCTTCGACCGCGGCGAGCCCGCCGAGCAGCGCGCCGACGATCGTCTTGCCCTCGAGCAGGTGCCGCCAATCGGGGAAGTCCGCGAAGGCGGCGAGCGGGTCCTCGATCCAGTAGCCGAGCTTCGCGCCAAGCGCGGCGCCGACGATGGCGGCAACGCCGATCCAGAGGCTGCGGTCGCGATCGGCGAGCACCGGCAGCGCCAGCCTGCGGCGCTGCCACAGGAACAAGCGCATGCCGACGAAATACGCGGATACCTCGAATGCCGTGTGCCACGCGACCGGCTGCACCGGCGGCATGGGATCAGTCCTTGTGCGCCGCGTTGTCGGCGCGACCGGCGCCGAACCTGCGGTCGAGCGCCCCGAAGAGCTTTTTGAACAGACGCGAGAGCTTGCCGCGCTGGGTCTTGCGCAGTTTTTCCTCTTCGCTGGTCAGCCAGGCGACCTGGATCACGCGGCGTTCGCCCTCGTAGGGGAGGTGCCCATGGAAGGAGTTGTCGGCGCGCTTGAAGACGACGAAGTTGCCATAGAGCGGCTTGACCTCGGGTGCGGCGAGATCGTCGATGCGGTCGATGCGATTGAGGAAACGGAAGCAGCCGTCGCTCGTGTCGGGCCAGGCGGCGTTGAGGTAGAGCAGGGCGGTCGCGACTTTCGAGCGGCTGTCGGTGTGGATCGTGCCGTGGCGCCGGTTCAGCGAGCGGCACAGCGTTACGAGCGTCGGATACTTGCCGAGGTCCGCGATCCCCAAACGGGCGCCGACGGCGCTCGCGACGTCGGGTTCGACGAGGTCGGCGATGAGCCGGTTGATGCTCGGACCGCAGTCCTTGGCCTCGTACGGGAAGAAGCCGGCACCGGCGTATTTCGGGAAATCGCGCTCGAGCTCGGCTGCCGCCTCGCCGGGAAGCTGTCCGCCTGCGATCAGGAACCGGAAGGGTTCGCTGCGCACGAGCGTGTCGGCGCGGTCGAGGCGCGACGGATCGAACAGGCGCGACGGGATTTCGGCGGCGAGGGCGGCCATGGAATGCTCGCAGTGCTTCGCAGTACGCTAGTGTAAATCCGCGCGCCTTGCGGTGGACAGGTCCGGCGCCGCGCCGGTATCATTCGCACTCGCCCGCAACCTCGATCCACGGACTGGTTCCGCCAGCCCGCGGATACGCCTGCATCCGAAGGTTGCGCCACCTTTACCGCACAGGCGACCGCATGACTTCGGCACTACTCGCTCTCGCAGACGGCAGCATCTTCCGCGGCATTTCGGTCGGTGCGGAAGGCGAGGCCGTCGGCGAAGTGGTGTTCAACACGGGCATGACGGGTTATCAGGAAATCCTGACCGATCCCTCCTACGCGCGCCAGATCGTCACGCTGACCTACCCGCACATCGGCAACACGGGCTGCAACGCCGTGGACGACGAATCCATGCGCAAGCACGCCGCCGCGGGCCTCGTGATTCGCGACCTGCCGCGGCTCGCGAGCAACTGGCGCAGCACCGAGACGCTCGATGCGTACTTGCGCCGACACGGCGTCGTGGCGATCGCCGGCATCGACACGCGCCGGCTCACGCGCATCCTGCGCGACAACGGCGCGCAGAGCGGCTGTCTGCTGGCCGGACCCAACGCGGCGACGGCCGACGCCGAGTCCTGGGCGCTCGACGCCGCGCGGGCGTTCCCGGGCCTCGCAGGCATGGATCTCGCGAAAGTCGTCAGCGTCGAGGCGAGCTATCGCTTCGACCAAGGCAGTTACGATCTCGACCGCACGGCTTTCGCGCCGCTCGAGCGACGCTATCGCCTGGTCGCCTACGATTTCGGCGTGAAGCGCAACATCCTGCGCCTGCTCGTCGATCGCGGCTGCGAGGTGATCGTCGTGCCGGCGCGGACCTCGGCGGCTGCCGCGCTCGAACATCGCCCCGACGGCATCTTTCTCTCCAACGGCCCGGGCGATCCCGAGCCCTGCGATTACGCGATCGCCGCGACGCGCGAGTTCGTAAAGCGGCAAATTCCACTTTTCGGCATCTGCCTCGGTCATCAGATCCTCGGCCTCGCCGCGGGCGGACGTACGGTCAAGATGAAATTCGGCCATCACGGTTCGAACCATCCGGTCATCGATCTCGACAGCGGCCGGGTCATGATTTCGAGCCAGAACCACGGTTTCGCCGTCGACGAAGCGAGTCTCCCGCGCAACGTGCGCGTCACGCACCGCTCGCTATTCGACGGTTCCAATCAGGGCATCCGGCTCACCGACGCGCCGGCCTTCAGCTTCCAGGGTCATCCGGAAGCGAGCCCGGGGCCGCACGACGTCGCCGGACTTTTCGACCGCTTCATCGAACTCATGGAGGCGCGCGCGGCAGCCGCGGCATGAGAATGAAAACCTTCTGTCTTGCTCTCGCCCTTCTGCTCGGCACGAGCGCGTGTCTCGGCGCCGACGCGCCGCATCACAAGCCGGCTTCCGCCGCGAAACCGGCCGAGCAGGAAACGAGCTTCGACGATTTGACGTCCCACGTCGGCGACCACGTCACCGTGTCGACGACGTTCGGCACCGTGCGCGCAGGCATCCTGCTCAAGCGCTCCAACTACGAGATCACGCTCAAGCTCGACGACGGCGCCGAGTTCAGCGTACCGCGCGACACGATCCGCAAGATCACGGTCCGCGTCCCAGCGCCGGAAACTCAATCCGCCACGGGCGACGGCAGTGCCAAAAAGAACTGATTTACGCACCATCCTGATCATCGGCGCGGGACCGATCGTCATCGGTCAAGCCTGCGAATTCGATTACTCGGGCGCGCAGGCGTGCAAGGCGCTCAAGCAGGAAGGCTATCGCGTCGTCCTCGTCAATTCGAATCCGGCGACGATCATGACCGACCCGGACACGGCCGACGCGGTCTACATCGAACCGATCAACCGGCACACCGTCGAGAAGATCATCGCCAAGGAGTGCCCCGATGCGCTGCTGCCGAC
>Ga0070741_10004687_pt1 | contig 31641 bp, 24 predicted proteins | sample Coa_R1_4_FD_66440 | JGI IMG/M metagenome (GOLD analysis project Ga0070741, IMG submission 66440) | Surface soil microbial communities from Centralia Pennsylvania, which are recovering from an underground coalmine fire - Coalmine... | ecosystem: Environmental > Terrestrial > Soil > Unclassified ... | reverse complement strand
CTCCTAAACGCGATACAAACGAGATCAATTAAAGCTCACACTGGCATCCTTAAGTTGCAAGACTTGCCCGATTCGTCCAGAATAATATTGCTCATTAGATGAGCTGGAATCGGACGACTCTTGTTTTTGCAATCTAACCCGCTAAACGAAAACGAATTCTGGCGCAGCCGTTTGCTGCCGCCTCTATTGTTGATTGCTCTAGCCTTTCCACTGCTGGGCTGGGCATCAGGCAGTTTGCCACTCACCGGGCCTGACGAGCCTCGCTATGCATCTATTGGTCGCGCAATGCTGGAAAGCGGAGATTACGTAACTCCGCGCCTGGCAGGACAGCCATGGTTCGAAAAGCCAGCGTTAACTTACTGGCTTATGGCCGTCAGTTACAGGATCTTTGGCATAAACGAATTCGCCGCCAGATTTCCTTCGATCCTGCTGGCCCTGCTGGCCATTCTGGCCATCTATTTCACGGCTGAGCGTTTCATTTCGCCGCAGGCGGCGCTGGTCGGCGCGCTGTCACTGGAGACCAGCGTCGGATTCATTGTCTTTAGCAGGGCCGCGGCGACGGATATGATTTTAACCGCGACCCTCGCGTTTGCTTTGTGCGCGTTTCTGTTATCAGAGCAGGCAGCACAAGTGGGAGAATCAAGTGCAAGGCTGATTGATCGAAGATGGTTTTGGCTCTTTCTCTTTTACTTCAGTATAGGTCTTACGATACTTGCCAAGGGTTTGGCTGGCATTGCATTGGGTGGCGGGATAATCGGCCTGTACTTAATTATCGTTGGTCGGCTATGGCGGTTTTTGGGGCTTCACATTTTATGGGGAGCGGTAGTCGTTTTGGCGGTTAGCGCAACCTGGTATGGCCCGGTCATCGCCCGACACGGTTATCCGTTTATTCAGGAATTTTTCATTCAGCATCATTTCGCGCGATACACAACGAACAAATATCATCATCCGGGACCGTTCTACTATTACGTCATCGCGATAATTGTGGCGGTGTTTCCGTTTTCGTTTTTGTTGCCAATCAGCGTCTGGCGATTTCGTGCGCGCGACTATTTCAAAGAGAGCCTGAACCAACAGAATAGCTGGCGGATATTTGCTCTGCTCTGGACTTTATTTCCGGTCATCTTCTTCTCTTTTTCGGGATCGAAGCTGCCTGCCTATATTCTGCCCGCAGTTCCCGGCGCCGCGTTATTGATGACGACTGATTTTGATGATCTGTGGTCAGGCCGAGCGAAACGATCACAATGGATGGCATTCGCGTTGATTGCAATTCTTATAGTCGGCGGCGGAATTGCTATGCCTTTTCTGAAGAAGATCAATATTGACCTTCAAATGCGTATTGCCCTGGCAGTCGTGATGATTGCCGCGGGTATTGCGATATTTATGGGATCTCTACGCAGATTAAAAGCAACCGTTATTGCGACATTCACAATAATGGTCGTTTTGGTACTGGTGGTTGGCGTTGCAATTCAGCCTCAGATTACGGAGCGTCAATCAGTAAGGCCGCTGGCAACGTTTGCCGCGCGAGTTAGGCAACCAAACGAACCTATCGTTTTTTCGGGAGATTTGCCGCGGATCGTTCACGGCTTCACTTTCTATACAGACAGTCGTATAACCTACGACGAAGATACGCACGGCCTGACGCTTGAACAGGTCGCCGATGAAGCAGTCAAAAACGGCAGTATTCTTTGCGTAACAAATGACCAGCAGTCGTTAGCATTGGCGGCCGACCGACGGCTGAATGTTGAGGTGTTGGGTCGCCAGCACAACATCCTGCTGGTTCGAGTTACCTATAATAAACAGCAATAACTAAAAGGATCGATTCAAATGAGAAAGAACGGCAAATCAATTAAAACGTCTCGGAAACTGCGACGGAGACTTGGTTTGATACTTGTGTCTGCGGCTGCTCTATTAGTATCAGCGGCAGGATTGATTCACGCGGGACAATCGCAGAGCGGGAAGCTGCGATTCGAGTTGTCCTTTCCGGAATCGGTAAGAAAAGAGGCTGCGGATGGGCGACTTTTCGTTATCTTGTCGACGGGAAACGCCTCTGATTTGCGAAGGCAAGTTACCGCTTATGACTCGACGCCATTCTTCGGACAAAACATCGATGGAATGCGTCCTGGCCAGATGGGCGTAGTTGACGAAAATGCTTATGGGTACCCGATTGAACGTCTCGGCCAATTACCCGCGGGAGATTATTACGTTCAGGGAATGCTGAACGTCTATACGACTTTTCACCGAGCAGACGGACACACAGTCAAGATGCATATGGATCAGTGGGAAGGTCAGCATTTTCAAACCTCGCCTGGTAATCTGTATAGCGAAGTACAAAAGGTCCATATCGATCCTGCCGTCGGCGGTGTTGTTAAAATTGAGCTCACGAAGGTCATTCCTCCGATCAAAGTTCCGGACGATACCGAATACGTAAAACACATCAAATTCCAAAGTCCGTTACTGTCTAAATTCTGGGGTCAACCGATCTTCATTGGCGCAACTGTCCTGTTGCCGAAAGATTATGACCGGAATAAGGGTGTTTATTATCCGGTAAATTACGAACAGGGACATTTCTCGCTTGGCAATCCAGGCGGTTTCAGTGAACGGAGCGCTTCGCAATCAGGCGCTACTGGCGCAACATCTCAGGCGCAGCAGAGGGCAAATCGACGTGCGGAATTTTCCGAAGCGTGGCTATCGGATAAATATCCACGAATGATGTTCGTAACTTTCCAGCATCCCACGCCCTATTACGATGATTCTTACGCAGTCGATTCGCCCAATAGCGGACCTTACGGTCAGGCGATAACACAGGAATTGATTCCATATATCGAGTCGCACTTCCGGGCAATTCCAAAACCTTACGCAAGGATTTTATCGGGCGGCTCTACCGGAGGGTGGGAGTCGCTGGCGTTACAAATTCTATATCCGGATTATTTCGGTTCTACATATTCTTATTGCCCTGATCCGGTCGATTTTCATTATTTTCAAATGGTCAACATCTATGACTGGACGAATGCCTGGGAGCGAAAAGAGAAATGGATCTCAGAACCAATTCCGGGAGAGCGGAGCCCCGACGGCATGATCATCAGCACAATGAAACAGCAGTTGAGTTATGAACGCGCATTAGGCGATCACGGTCGATCAGGCGAGCAATGGGATGCGTGGGAATCGACATACGGACCTTTGGGCGAAGATGGTTTCTTTAAACCGATATTCGATCCACAGACCGGGAATATCGATAAGAATGTTGCGGCCTACTACAAAGATCATTGGGACCTGGATCAATATCTGAAAACGCATTGGAACGAGATCGGGCACAGACTTCAGGGAAAGCTTCACATCTGGGTCGGCGATGCTGATACATATTTTCTGAACGATGCCGTTCATCAGCTCGAAGAATTTCTGAATACCACTTCCGATCCTCCCTACGGCGGCAGCATAGTCTACGGACCGGGAAAGCCACATTGCTGGACTGGACCGCTGTCGCTGGCCGATCAAATGAAGGCGATGGCTCAGGACACGGCCGCGCGTGCGCCTCGCGATGCTGACACGTCCTGGTGGCGGTTTTAGTCTGGCACCAACTCGAGACGCCGATTCTGTCGGAAAAGCTGCCTACGCAAAACGCGGAGATGTTCTATAATGTGATCAGGTGAGATAGATGGGTATTACTATAGAGCTCCCGGCAGATTTAGAACACGAACTCGCCGCCGAAGCGGCGAGTCTTGGTCTTTCCTTGCCTGATTACGTTCTGCGTGTTTTGTCCTCGACGATAATAGCGGGAGAAGGTCCAAAGACAGGCCAGCAACTTCTTGAGTATTGGCGTAGCGAAGGATTGATAGGCACCAGACCCGATATCACGGACAGTGCGTCCCATGCCAGAGAGATCCGCAAGATAGCCGAAGACCGTTTTAACCACGGAAGCGACAGTTGATATATATTCTGGATACCGACGTTCTTATTGATATTCAGCGCGGGCACGCAGCCGCTCTTGCTTGGTTCTCGTCACTGACTGTTCTGCCTTCGGTCCCTGGGTTTGTTGTGATGGAACTGGTCCAGGACGCCAAGAATGCCAAACAAGTCAGGGATGTTTTGAAACTTGTGTCGCCGCTGACTATTGTGTGGCCATCAAAGCCTGATTGTGATCGAGCACTGGCTGATTTTACAGCTTATAACCTTTCGCACGGTTTAGGACTCTTAGATTCACTTATTGCCGCCTGTGCAACCGGTTTATCAGCGACTCTCTATACATTTAATGTAAAACATTATCGATCGGTTCCGGGGTTAATCACAGACCAGCCATATACTCATTGAAGGTTCGTAAATTCGCAATCCAGGATTTGCTCGCAAAGACCACGGTGTATTTGGTTTTAAATTAGCCCCGGCGATGAAGTTGTCGGTTATAATTGAATACATGGAAATGACCAGAATTACGCTTAATCCAAAAGTGATGGGTGGCAAGCCTTGCATACGTGGAATGCGCGTTACTGTTGGTACCGTTGTTGGCTTGGTGGCTTCGGGCTATACACGTGATGATATTTTAAAGCTATATCCTTATCTCAAGGAAGCGGACATCAATGAAGCGCTGGCGTATGCAGCGTGGCGCGCTGAAGAAATCGAAGTACCTCTGACAGCAACATGAAGATTCTCATCGATATGAATCTTGCAACCGTTTGTATAGACGTTTTGGCCACGAGTGGGATTCAAGAAACACTCTTAATCTGCCAATAATCGAAAATCCTGATGGACTCTTCCGGCACTTTATTTGGCTATCTGTGGCGAGTAGCTGTTGTTTTGCTATTGGTCTTAACCAATGGTTTCTTTGTAATGTCGGAGTTCGCGCTTGTAGGAGTTCGGCGATCAAAGATTGCCGCCGCCGCTGCTGGGGGCAATAAAAGAGCCCAGCATGTCCTTAAGGTCCTTGACCGTCTTGATGCCTACATTTCCGCTACACAGTTAGGTGTTACGCTGGCTAGCCTCGCACTCGGCTGGGTGGGTGAACCGACGATAGCCAATTCCATCGAACCCTGGTTCGATAGTATCCTATCGCACACCGCCGCAAAGGCCGCAAGCCACTCAGTCGCGACTGCAATTTCGTTTGCGATAATTACGTTTCTAACGATCGTTCTGGGCGAGCTGGTGCCAAAGATGATTTCTCTGCAGAGAGCTCAATCTGTAGCAATGGCCGTGGTTCGTCCGATGGAGATTTTTCAGAGCGTTTTTCGGGCTCCGATTTGGCTGCTCAATCAGACAGGGAACTGGGTCGGACGTTTGCTCGGACTAAAGGCAACGGCGGCTCATACTGGTGTCTATACCGAAGAAGAGTTTCGTCAGCTGATAGAGCTGAGCAACAAAGGCGGCCAGTTGACTCAAAGCCAGGGAGCTATCCTTTCGCGTGCATTGGATTTCTCGGGATTGACTGCCCATGACGCCATGATCCCAAGGACCGAAGTTGAAGCCATCAGAGAATCAATGACACTCGAAGAGATCGTCACCAGAATTCGCGAGAGCGGTTATTCTCGACTGGCGGTATACGGAGAAACGCTGGATGAAGTTGTCGGCATGATTCACAGTAAAGAAGTGCTGAGCAAATACTGGGACGAGCGATCGCGATTCTCGCTCAGCGATGTCCTTCATCCGGTTGACTACATTCCTGACAACATGCGCCTCGATGAAGTGCTGAGGCGAATGCAGGAAGAGCGCTTTCATTTTGCAGTAGTAACCGATGAACATGGCGGAGTCGAAGGCATCATTACCCTTGAGGACGTTCTGGAGGAAATCGTCGGCGAAATCCAGGACGAGTTTGACGAGGAAGCCCATCAACTTGTTCAGCGGTTGCGGGCGGGCGTCTATACATTGGACGGTGCGTTGCCAATCAGGTCAGCGAATCGTCGAATTGGCCTGAAACTCCCTGAGGACGGCATCTATCACACGATTGCCGGTTTTTTGATGGCACAGACCGGCCGAGTATTGCGCGAAGGCGATATGGTCGAATACGGCGACGCTCAGTTCGTGGTTGAACGCACGGATCGACATCGCATTCGAAAGATCAGGCTCACTTTAAAAGATCGTGTGAAACCTGGTCCGGTCGTTTCGACCACAGCCAAGTAAACAAGCGGCCTGCCAGGCTACGACTAGTGCAACTGACGGCGCACCCGACCGATCATCAATAGTGAGTTTGTCGTCCCGACCGCGCGTTAAATAAACAAACACAGGCGGGACGCCTATGCTACATGCCCATGCTGAACAAATTGATATGTTGAGCTTCCGGTGTGGTTAGGACGACATTGCCCGGCCCGGATTCGGTGAAATCTGTTAATCCGGCTTCTTTCAATTTGGCGATCTTTGATTTCATGTCGGCGGCAAAATACGTTATTGCTGGATAATCGAATTTATCGGTCTGGTGCAAGCCAACCACCGCAAGTCCATCCGATGCAATCGCCCAAGGATATGGTGAAGAGAATTTCGAGATCGCTTTGAAACCCAGCTTCTCCCAGAATGATATTGACTGATCCAGGTTCTTTACCGGATGAGCCAGTTCGCCGAACATCCCGCAGACTTTGTTCACGTATTTTTCCGGATTGAAGTAATCCGATTGAGCCATCTTCAACATCGTCGGCCCGGGCGGCTGGCTGAACCCATCCGGAATACCGATCAGACTGACATTCAAACCATCAGGAGATTGAATCAGGTACTTCTTTACGAAGTCGCTGTTTTTCGGCTTTTGGGCAAAAGCGATGCCGGCCTGATCGACGATGGAGGCCGCTCTGTCGACGTCCTTTACGTAATAGGTCAATGCGATGTAAGGCGTATTGTCCTGCCTCAGCATCATCAGCAATTGTCCGTCGCTCACCTGAATCCACGGGAACGGGAAATCAGATCGCATTACTTCGGCAAAGCCCAATTTCAGGTAGTACTGCAATGACCTTTCAAGATCAGGACTCGTTATCGTTATTGCTGTTATCTCGCCAAGTATTGGTGTCGGTAAGTTATCCATGTTTGCTCCTGTAAATCTGACGCGGAGAACCGGGGACGCGGGGATTGTATCTCCGTGTCTCTGTGTCACCATTTCTGTATTTAACTAACACTGATTGCAGCATTGGGCGCAGTCGGCAATATATGTTGTTTTCGCAGTATGCTTGCACTAATCAGAGTTATAATGATTCCGACCGGCAGAAATTCAACCATTGCCAGGGCAAAACGAACCAGCACGTTATTTTTCGCAATATACATCATGTCTATCGTCGCTTTGTTGGCTTTGTAGATCTCTTCCTGCGGAATCCCTTTTTCCTTCATCTTTGTTGTTTGGTAGTCGATATATTTTTGAGTGAAACTCTCCTGAAAGTTCGGGTTGGCAATGGTGTACAACTCACCTCCCGCGAAATACATCAGCGAGGCAATCAATGTGATCAACACACCTATCTGAACCCCTTTCCAGAACTTGATCGACCCGTTCCCATAGTTGTCTCGGTAAGACTTGATTCCAAAGAAGATCATCGATGAGGCGATTACAAAGCTTGCATAGCCGACCAGTTCGGTGTGGTCCAGGCCGACCAATCCCTTATCGCATAAAGTAGCGATAAACCACACAGAGAAGATCGCAATCGCTCCACTCAGTAGTCCATATATTACAATTACCTTTCGCACGGTCTTAACCTCTCTTCTTTAGCTGACGCTGATTGCAACGTTGGCCGCCGTCGGCAGGATTTCTTTCTTTCGCAAGATCGCGGCGCAGATGAGAGTAATGACCAGCCCGACTGGGAACATCTCGATAAAACACGCCGCAAAAAACAGGACGGGATTATCGAACAACTTTTTCATCAAGGCCATGTTTCTTTCGATTTGTTCAGCAGGCATTGCGTGTTTCGTCATCTCGTCTTCCTGAACTTTAAGGACTTTTACCTTAAATTCTGGCTTCGCCATGCTGTAAATTTCCGCTCCGCCAAAATAGAAGACCGTGGCAACCAGGCTGATCAATACGCCGATTTGCACTCCCTTCCAGAACGTGACTAAGCCCTTTCTGTAATTGTCCCGATAGGACTTGATGCCGAAGAAGATCACCGAAAGCGCTATCACAAACGATGTGTAACCGAGCAACTCGGACTTATCCGTGCCGACTAGGTTTAGATCGAAGACCAAACTCGCATTAAGCCAGGTCATTGCCGCTATGATCAGGCCGCTGATCAATCCCCAAATCAGTACCACTTTCTTCATTGCAGTCTCCTTATCCGAAAAATTTCCGGCAAAATACGCATTCTGGCCAGAAAAAGCATCACCCAAAGGTATGATTCTGCGAATTGGGACGTGAAATCACCCTAAAGTCTATGGCAACAAGCCCAATTCCCGTGCTCGCTGTACTGCTTGCGTACGCCTTCGGGCGTCCAGCTTCCCGAGAAGATTCGAAGAATGCGTTTTGATCGTATTGGTCGAAACAAACAGTTTGTCGGCGATTTCCTGGTTTGACAGGCCTTGTGACATTAATTCCAGCACTTCATATTCGCGTTTGCTGATTCCCAGGCGCTCAAGCTCGGTTTCATTCAGGCGAAAATTGGGCTCAGGTGCGACCAGTTTTTCGACGATGACCTGTTTTTCGGCCACTACGACTTTGGGACGGGTCAGCCGACTGCCGGCCCAGACTCCCAGACAAACAAAAAGCACGGCAACAGTCCCGATATAGAACTCAATCGAAAGATCATGCATAAAGAAATGGTATTCGACGAGTTTCAGCACACCGATCAGCGCCGCCAGGGCGATACCGTAAAGAATGATGGTCTTTCGCATATTCTCAGAGATTTATGACGGATTCTGAACACTGTGCCGGGCTTAAAAACCTGAGCATTCATATGTTCCCATTATAATGAATAAGTGTCAAAGGGTCAGTTAGGACTGGTCATAATGTCTCGCCTGGAACTGCCGAAGGTAATAAATAGAGCCCAGACGAAACCACGCCCCTTAATCCGATCTGTAAGGCGTAAATATGACTAGATCAAATCTTTCGGTGAGAATCGCTCTCGGGATCGTTTGTTTGCTGATGGCGGGAATGCTTTCGGGATGTTTGGTGGGAAGCTCTGACGATCCCAAACCAGCCGATTCCAAAGTCGAAAACAGTCCGGTATTCAACAAGGTGCGCAAGGATTCGGCCATGGGGGCGCTCAATGCGATTCGGACTGCTGAAATCTCGTATATGTCAGAATCAGGCTCTTACGGCACGTTCGATCAACTGGTCGCGCATCAATTTCTGGATTCCAGATTCTCCGGCGACAAACCGGTTATCCAGGGATATGCGTTTACCGTTCGGGCGGGCTCTGGTGGGTTTGTTGTCAATGCTGATCCGAAAGAGGGTGACGGGCGACATTTTTATTTGAATCAGGATAACATAATCCGATTCAACGACCAGCGATCCGCCGGTTCAAGCGATCCTGTGTTGACCAGTTACTGACGTAACGCAAACTACCCGTTTGCGCCACCAAGATGGCGGAGGGCGAGGGACTCGAACCCCCAAGCGGTTTCCCGCGCCGGTTTTCAAGACCGGTGACTTACCATTAGCCTAGCCCTCCGGCTTTGTCGAAATTGGGGTCCAAACTAATCAGACGGCAGAGTATAGAGAACTCACCTCAACTTATCAAGACACCTGTGGCGCAGACATTCAGTCTGCGCGGGTTCATCAGTCGTCCTCTCGTTTGTGAATGGTGGCGATATTAGGCCGACGTTTTGGCCGGATCCAATAGAAATTGGCGGTTGATTTACCGGCGCAGGCTGACTGCCTGCGCCCCGAGCCCAAAATTTACTTATCAAAATTCACGCCCGGCCGATTCGTATACTGAGAAAGATATTTCCGTAACAATCATCCGTGTTTACGACTGTTTGAGATGTGCGAATCGCCTTCTGCGAAAGGCGTCGGCGGAGGCCCCGATGAAAAGACTAGCGCGTTTTCAGCTTCTCGTTGTTTTCGTTCTTGCATTCAGTGCAATTCTGCCTGCCAATCTCCTCGGCCAGGAAAAATCGAATAAGCCTGTCATAAGTGCCTCGGATGACGAAGGCATTCAGCTTGGCGTTTCAATGGTCTCGCTGAGCGTTACCGTAGTCGATCAGAGCGGCAACTTTGTCGTCGGCCTCAACCAAAACAACTTCGAAGTCTACGAAGACAAAATCAAACAGGATCTTGTCGGTTTTGCCCTGGACGATGCGCCATTGAGCGTCGGGATCATCTTTGACCTTTCCGGCAGTATGGAGAATAAGATTCGCGGATCGCACGACGCGCTGAAAAGCTTTACCCGGGTGTGCCGCGACGACGACAATATTTTTCTGCTGGGCTTTAACAGGAAAGTTAGTTTGCTTCGCGATTACACTTCCGATGATGGGGCGATTCTTTCCAGCGTTCTTGGCGCCAAGGCACACGGAACTACCGCGCTTTACGATGCAGTCTATATGGGATTGGAAAAGGCAAAGCAGGGAAGAAACGCTCGCAAGGTGTTGCTGGTGATCTCAGACGGTGAAGATAACAGCTCGCGTTATACGTTGCGCGAGATCAAACGACTTGCGCAGGAATCCGATGTCGTTGTCTATTCGATAGGAATAATGGATTCCGGAAATATGACTCCGCTGGATATGGAAGGCGCGGACGCGTTAAATCAACTAGCGGAGATTACCGGTGGAAAGGCATTTTTCCCGGGAACGCTGGACGATTTGGAAGCGGTGACCACCTACATAGCGTTAGAGCTCCGCAGTCAATACAACATCAGTTTTATTCCGTCTAATCTGGCGCGCGATGGCAAGTGGCGGTCGCTAAAGGTTCGCGTTCACGGCCCGAAATCATCCGCGCTGAACGTGCGGGCACGGAACGGCTATTTCGCGATCCGCTCTTAATGTAGCGTAGGCTTCCAGCCTGCGTACGTTTCTTAATTGAGCGATTTAGATGGAACTTGTTCGTCTGTTTAACTGCGCAGGCTGGAAGCCTACGCTACATCAGACGCGATCTCACAAATTCAATCAATCCTTCATTCAGAAACCGATCAGCAGCAGTCACCATAAACAAAGGTTTCTTCTTTTCGATTTCCCTGGCTAATGAAATATTCGACCAGGGATCGCCAGGGGTTTCGTTGGTATTTCCACAGTCGGCCAGAACATAAGCATCAGCCAGATCGAAAAATTCCTGCGCAGACGATTTGAAATCCAGATTTGACGGATCCAGAACTTGAAGATAAAGGTCGGGCTTCATAAATCGCCGCAGGCGGTTGCTTTCGATTATAACGGCGGCGTCCCCGTTAATAGCTTCTTTCAATGCTGGAAGAGCGGTGAAAAGTTCGCCTTGCTTTGTGCGAATCCATAATGACCTTTTTGCGCCTGCCGCCAGAAACCGCGAGGTATCCGTGCCGGAATCTTTTTCGCGTTCCTCAGTCAGAGCATATTGATGTTCTGACACGGAGCATCCGCAGGACTCGCCGTTAACCGAGCAGACCCCGTGTCCGAACTGGGTTATTTTGACGGCGGTCCATCCAAGGTCGGGAAACGAGCGGATGATTCCTTCGACCACCGAGGTCTTTCCCACATTCCTGCTGTGACCGCCGACCATCAAAAGTTTCATTAATGACCAATTCTGTACCCATTCTATGATGTCGCCGATGTTTTCAGAAGCTTAAAAAATCGAATTTGTCCAACCGTCGCCACAGCTTTTCCAGGCTCTTAAAATATGTGACCGGCCATCGCGGATATAGTAGAATTACAGGGCAAACTACCACCTGACATTTTCGCACGGGACAACTGCAATGCAGAAGTACATAGATGATTTCGTAGCTCATCTTAAATATGAGCGCAACGTTTCCGAGCACACATTGCGGAACTATGTCAGCGACCTGATGCAATTCTATGATTATGTGGCGCCTGCGGACAAAGACGGAAACCGCCGAGCGGTAGAAATGAAGCAACTGGATCACATAACCATCCGCGAGTTCATGGCGAAACTCTACGGTAAAAAGAAGAAAAAGACGTCGATCGCCCGGAAGCTGGCGACCCTGCGGACCTTCTTCAAATTCCTTTGTCGCGAGCAGGTTCTGGATCATAACCCTGCAAGGTTGGTCTCAACGCCCAGGCTTGATAAAAAGCTGCCTAACTATCTGACAATAGAGGACGCGGTTAAGCTGATCGAAACCCCGGAAACCGACGACGCTTTGGGTAAACGCGATAGGGCGATTCTGGAAATGCTCTACTCAACAGGAATGCGCGTCAGCGAGCTGACAAATCTGAATCTTACGGACGTCGATTTCGACAACGAAACTATTCGAGTTAAGGGAAAGCGGAAAAAGGAGCGAATAATCCCGTTCGGCAGCAAAGCCAAAGAATCGCTCTCAGTTTATCTGGGCGTCCGTGGCGAAATAATGATGGAAGCGCCGGAGGCAGAGCGCGAGCCATTGGCATTGTTCCTGAATTATCAGGGCACGAGAATTACAACGCGATCAGTGGGCAGAATGCTTGACAAATATATACGAATTTGCTCTAATGTTCATCATATAAGCCCACATTCTCTGCGCCACTCCTTTGCCACGCATCTGTTAGATGCGGGAGCGGATTTACGGTCCATACAAGAGTTGCTTGGTCACGCGCGGTTATCGACTACGCAGGTTTACACACACGTTTCGATACAGCACTTATTCGAAGTCTATAACAAGGCGCACCCTAAAGCATAAACGAAGTGAGCAGTACAACCCAGATGAGCACAACACCAAATTACAGATATGTCGGCGAGTATGTTCGGTCGCAATTCGAACGTGGTCGCAAGGCCCTCGAAGAAGGCGTCTATGATCGCGCGATCGAGTTGTTTACGTCCGCGCTTCGTGCCAAGGGGCTTGATCCTGAGATCGAAGCCGAAATTCGGTGCAGCCTGAGCGAAGCTTATGAGGAGGATACGAATTCTTCGCAAGCACTGGAGGTGATTAGCAAATATGAATCTAGCGCACAGCGAGAGGTGCTGCCCCAATCACTTCAGGCACTGGTTTGGCTAAGAATGGGACTTGCCTACGATCGCGATCCTAAAGCTATCTCGTACCTTAACACTTCTTTGAAACTAGCTGAACTACTCAAAGATGCGTCTGCAATCGGACAAGCTCATCTTGCGCTCGGACGTTCATGCCTAAAGGTGGACGAATATGACATAGCCCACGATCATTTGGAGAAAGCAGTCGAGAATCTTCGTCGCGGCGGTAATCGACGCCTGTTAGCCCAAAGCTACATGGTAAAAGGAAACGTTTTGCTCCATGAAGGAAAACACGACGATGCTATTTTAGCCTTTGAATCGGCGGAGAGATTAATAAGCGATAAGCCTTATTATTCGTTGTTAGGCAGAATACTTCAAAATCGAGCAGTAGCAGACGGAATGCGATATCGCTGCCGCGAAGCATTAGTCTACGAGGAGCGTTCAATCGCTTATTTTGAGCGTGCGGGACAGCAGCGTTCCCTTATCAGAGGACTTAATAATCTTGGATGCAATTCTTTTTTTCTCGGCGAGATTGACCGCGCAGAATCTGAATGGCAGCGAGCCTCAGAATTGGCTAACGAACTGGGATACCCATTGGCGGATGCCAATGCACTTGATGGATTAGCACAGATAAATATTTTGCGGGGAGAGTATTTAGTTGCAGAGGAGAAACTCAGAAAGGCGTTGGAAATTGTCGGAAGAATGAAATCTAAGTGGTACGAGGCTCAAGTTCGACAATCCCTCATAAAACTTCATTTTCGGCGGAATGATATTAAGTCCGGATTGGCAGAAGCGCAGACGTTTGTTCGATTGGCAGACCAATCAGGTGATGAACACAGTAAGCAATTGTCTAAGATATATCTGAGCGAAGCTGAGGTTTTGAATGGATCTTTTGAGCAAGCCGAGTTTCTCCTAAATGAGCTTGAGAACTCGTCAAAGTCAGGTGAGGACCTATTATTGGCAGGGTTGTTGAGACGCCTACGCTCAAAGATTCTGACTTCGCGAAATAACGACGATGAGGCCGTTGCCGCTGCAGCACAAAGCGTGTCGGCCTTTGAGGCCCTGGGTAACAAATATGAAATTGCAGTAAGTCAGTTCCAGCTTGGTAAATGCCTTATTAGTATTGGTGATCAACACGCGGCCGTTGAAGTCCTGGAAAGCGCCAAGTCTTTTTTCAGGGAGGTAGGAGCAAACGACGACCTTAGTAGTGTTGATAAAGCGCTCCTGCAATGCGAAAAGGCGCCTGTTCATCGAATTTCAATTGAGCAGTTCAGCCTTAACAGTGCCGATCGTTTGCTAAATTCCGTAATCTCGCGCGACTTGCTCCTCCGTGAGCTGGCATCTGTCCTGAACACCCTTCACGACGTTAAACGAGTTGCAATATTCGAGTTGCCTCCGAAGAATCCTGCGGTTCTGATTACGGCGCATTCCTGGGATTCAGAAGACGCTCATAAAGCCTTACTAGCCGCAAGATCAAATCCTTCGGCCGTTTCACCTGATGGCCTCACCAGAATTCATCTGCTTGAACCCGAGCGACAGACCGTGAGGGAGCGGGCTGCGGTTTTGATCCAAACGGAGTTCGGTACGACTAGCGAGCAAATAAATCTGATGTTGCGACTTGCGAAGCAAGGGCTGGAATTGTGTTTTCTTAGACGGGAACTGATACCGAAATCGGCGGAAGTGAGTGCATTCAACGACCAGATCGCCGGTAGCGTCGGCCTCTTAGTAGGTTCCAACGCTATGAAGCAAGTACTAGAAGCGATTCATCGGATTAGATCTTCGGACGTAACGGTGCTCATAACTGGGGAAAGTGGCACAGGTAAAGAGCTGGTTGCACGCGCTGTTCACGCTGAAAGTGCCAGGCGCGACCGAGGTTTTGTTCCTTTTAATTGTACTACTGCCACTCGCGACTTAGCGGATAGTCTTTTGTTTGGTCACAGGAAAGGTGCTTTTACTGGAGCTGCGGAGGAGCGACAGGGCGTTGTCAGGGCAGCAGACGGTGGCACTCTGTTCCTAGACGAAATAGGTGACTTAGCATTTGAAGTGCAGCCAAAGTTATTGCGTTTCCTTCAAGAAGGCGAGGTCCAGCCACTGGGCATGGAAAGGCCGATTAAAGTGGATGTGAGAGTCGTCGCAGCGACCAACGCGGAACTGGAACAACTTGTAGAACAAGGGCGATTCCGGGAGGATTTATTCCATCGTCTGAACGTTATAAGGTTACGTGTTCCAGCGCTCAGAGAAAGACGAGAGGAAATTCCCGTCCTCGCTCGTCATTTTATGGGAAGGTTTGCTCTAGAATCGCGAAAGCAACTTGCACTTTCAGATGAGGCAACCGATCTGCTTCAAGTTTTCGACTGGCCAGGAAACGTTCGGCAACTTTCAAATGAAATGCGGAGAATAGTCGCTTTGGCTGAGGATGGAGCTATTATCACTTATAATCACCTTTCACCGGAAATCGTTGGTAGGATTCAAATCAAGAGCGATTCCTCGTTTTCTAGCGGATTTGGGACTTCATCTGGAGTTGTGATCGACATGCACCAACCTATGAGCGATGCAGTCTCTCAACTTGAGCGAGAAATGCTGCTCACCGCGCTGAAACAAAATAACGGTAACATATCAAAGACTGCTCGCCAGTTGGGGCTAACCAGACGCGGGCTTCATATGAAACGCGAGCGACTGGGCATTCATGATGTCGCGGATAGCGGGTCCTGATTGGTAGCTGACATAAAACGCTGAGAGGTGTCTTCCTGGACGCGATTCTCAGGGTTTCGCGAACCCCTGACAAGTCAAAGTTCGTCCTCAGAGGATTGATGAGAGTAGAAAGAGCTACTTGTTCCCCTGATCAGCGGCCTTATATCGGACTTACGTTCGGTTTGACGAAACAGGATCTCCCTTCACCACACTATCGGAGGTCATGAAACCATCAGAAGTCATGAAGCCGTCCGAAGTCATGAAGCCGTCCGAAGTCATATAACCGGACGCGATTAGCCCGTCAGATGTCATGTAACCGTCCGAAGTCATAAATCCATCTGATGTCATGAAACCATCAGAAGTCATAAATCCTTCGGTTGTCATCACTCCGTCCGAGGTCATGAATCCGTCCGAGGTCATATATCCGTCCGAGGTCGTTAGCCCGGCAGTGAATATTTGAGCGCCATTTGCAATTCGTGAATTGTTTTCAGTGACAAGGTTGCCTACCCACAGAAAACCCGAGTCATAGACCGATTGGTAAGTCGTAAACAACTTCTCTCCACCCAACATGTAGTTGTAACCAGCATAAACTGTCTTATTCCAACTCACAGGTTCTTGGGCAATATTCGACTGTTCCGAAGGAAACATGCTCAAATTAGCAGGACTGGATTGTTCATAACCAATCATTAGCGCGTCACCGCAGTGTAGCCCGCTAATGTCGGCTCGGACCGAAGCCGTTAATCGAACTGCTCCTTCGATGTTTATCTGGCCGAGCCCCTGTGACAGAATGCTGAATCCAGATATCCGTTGAGCAGTGTACTGAAGAACTGACTTCACCATGTTAGGCGTCAGCGCCGGGTTTTGTTCCAGTAACAATGCTGCTGCACCAGATACGATCGGAGCAGACATAGAGGTGCCACTCAGGGTCATATATCCGCTTTTAGTGGCGTTTGACACATTGAAGTCTGGATATTCACTAATTATTCTATTGTTGTCTGCTTCGGCCGAAATGATTGCATTTCCTGGAGCAACTAGATCCGGCTTCACTAGATTGTCTGCATATGTTGGTCCGGAAGAACTAAACGTTGTTATTTCATCATCAGAGCGAGCATCAGTTGCGTGTGTATTAGTTGCTCCAACTGTCAGCACCATTGGATCGATGCCAGGACTGACAATGGTTCCGTAAAGCCGGGAGCCATCCGGAGCTTTTCCGAGATTACCAGCGGAGGCTACAACTACAATACCCGCCATTACAGCTGCCTCAGCTTCTTGACACAAAGCATCAGTTACATATGACTCAGTGGTAAATGTGCCCAAGGAGAGATTCACGACTCGAATGTTGTATTGGTCTTTGTGCTGGATAACCCAGTCCAATCCTGCAATAACATCACTTGCGTTACCAGTGCCCTGACTGTTCAGCACCCTTACGTTAACCAGATTAGCGCCGTGAGCGATACCCGCGTACTGCGGATTATTTGGATCGTAACCTGCTGCAATACCCGCAACGTGTGTTCCGTGTCCGTCAAAGTCTCCGCCATTGCTGTTATCAATCGTTTCGCCAGTTGTCAGGTTCACATTTGCTATGACGCGAGAACCCGTACCGTTTGAGTTTTGGAAATCACTGTGGTCGAGCTGGATGCCGGAATCCAATACCGCGATAGCCACGCCTGATCCGTCCACGTATCCAAAACCGTCGCTTCCATCCTGACTCATGCTGGAAGTGTTGCCACCGTCTGTCTGACTCGTACCCGACCCACTTAACGCACTCAGACCGGTAGTCTTGTCAATGTGGCTCCACGTTGTGTCCATCTGGGACAGTTGCCGATCCGGCGATATCCACCTGACTCCGGAATGCTGCGCCAGCGTTTCTACCTTGCTGAGCGGCATTTCCACCATTGAAGCGTTGACGCCCTGGAATTCGCGTCTAATAGTGCCACCCGCTCCGGTCATTGCGGACCGCTCGCGCCATCCTGCTCTCTGATGGGTTTGGACGATCACTCGAACAATCGGATCGCCATTGCCGGACGTCTTGCTGTTGTCGACGTTGTCTGCCATATCCAGCGACATCTTGCGCGACGCGGCTTTTAATCGCCGAGACTGAAGTTTGGATAACCTGCCGGATGCCGAGGCATGATTGGATTGGGAATTTGCCAGAGCTGCGGGAGCGAAACTATAGGTAACCAGCATACCGGCCAGAAAAAGAATGAGACCGGTTTCAGTGAATTTCTTTATTACTGCCAACGCTAAACGCGGGGAACGTTTCGCCAGTTCGACAGTTACGTTGTTGTAAAGCATTTCATGATCTCCGCGAGAAATGCCTTCCACCGATAACTGTCTGCCGCGCGGCCGGATAGCGCAGGTTAGCCAGGACCTGTGCTTAAACTCGGCTTTCACTTCGGCAGCCCCACTGCCTGACGCCGATTTCTCCTGTCTATTTGTCTACGACTGTGGACAAATAGTCCTCACAGGAACCGGCCATGGAGGCTGGTGGCTTTCCGTCCAGGGGCTTTCGCCACAAGGTTGGTCTTATCGGTGAAAGAAGCTTCGGGGCGGCATCAACGGTACTTGGGCCAGTCTGCCGCCCACCATTGCAAGTCAAAGGACGTGCCACCTGTATTGTTTTTTTCGGACATCTATGGCAAATGCCTGATTATACTTGGTTTACTGTCTCTGGTGAGAGACCTGTCTGGTGGATTCCAAATTTACAAGTGGACATTATGACGATCTTTATTCTCGAAAATGACCGAGTTTTCGACCTCAAGTAAATCCTATGCTCAATCGGTCCAAATATTTGTAGGCACGAAGATAATCTTCTCACGAACAGGCGTCAGTCATCCGATACGAAATTCGTACGACTGTCAGAAATCGTAAAAATCATAACAGGGAGACCTAAGAAAAGATTTGAGCTCCAGCAATCTTCAATTAGATTCAGAAGCGGCGCACCAGGGACAACCGCCCGTTAAGGGCGAAGTCCTTCATTTGGCCTTCCTTAATGAACTAAGCCGCGTGATGCGGGGCACGACCGATATCGATATTATTTTTAGCGCGGCAATGAAAGGGCTGGCACAAACACTCGACTTCGACTATGCAGAAGTTCTGATTCACGATGCGATTACTGACACGTTGACTGCGCAATCTGTTATCAATAGAGGCCATTACTCACAACCAGTTACACAGTCGTTTCGTTTTGATGATCCGCTGATAAGAAAATCGATCGAGTCTGCCGGTCCTGTTTTTGCGGACGAACCCATCCATCAGGACATATTTCACGGCATTGTAACTGATGACGAACAATTTAGTTCTCGGGCGGTCTTTCCGTTAGTTTCAAACGGCGGAGTGCTGGGCGTTATATCGGTTTCAAGCCGTGGGCAGCAAGTCATTTCCGATTCCGAGATCAAGCTTTTCATGGAAGTCAGCGAAAGGCTGGCTTTTGCTCTCAACAATTCCAGACTGCTAGCCACCAGTGAAAGAAAGCGAAGGGAACTGGAAGGACTGTATGAGATTGCGCAGGCGTTTTCCGCCGCCAGAGAACCAAGCGAAAGCTATGGAATGCTGACCCGCACCGTTGCACAACTGCTTGTTGCGGAACGATGCATAATCGTCCTTAAGGACAGGGATAGTGGCCGAATAGAGCCCGTCGAACCGGGTTATGGCATCAGCGATGAGAGATACAGCCGGCTGAAAACGGCATTCGCTAATTTTCCGCACGCTTCCGAAATCTTCCGGACGGGAAAAATCAAACGCTGGAACAACGCCGGCGAATCGTCGGAATTCTTTAAACTGGCATACGGGCAGCTTGCGAATCAGTCTGTACTGGGCGCTCCTTTGCTTCAGCGAAACGAAGTCATCGGCGCGATCTACTGCATGAATCGGCCGGGTGGATTTACCGATGACGACGAGCAGCTGCTTTCGATCTTTGCTCACCAGGTTGCGGAAGCTGTAACAAACAACGAGTATTACAAACAGGCTCAAAGACAGGCCAGGCGTGAACAACTGGTTAATCACGTCAACCGCGCGATCAACCGATCGCTGAACATCGACGATATCCTGCAGGCCGCGGTTAACGAGCTGGGCCGCGCCGCGTCGGCAAAATCTTCAGCCTTTTATTTATTAGGCGACGATGAGAAAACCGAACGCGTTTACTGTTACGCCATTTCGCCCGACAGCGCTACGGTTGTCGACTGGCCATCCGTGGAATGCGATGACGCATCAGTCCTGGAAATCCATGTAGTTTGTAACGACCGCGTAGCCGGCCGCCTGGTATTAAAACGAGGCTCCGAAGAGTCCTGGGCGGACGAAGATATAGCTTTGGCGCAATCGGTTGCCGATCATCTTTCGATCGCAATAAAAAACTCCGAGCTCTTTCAGCAAACCGATACCGCCGCGCGTCATCTGGCTTTGCTGAACCACATAGGAAATGCGTCACGGAAAGGGATGTCGCTCGGCGACCTGCTGAAGGTTTCAGTCCAGGCATTGGGACGCCTGCTTAATATCAGCCTTTGCGGGATCACAATCTGCGATTCCGAAGACGGAGAAATTTCAGACGCGGAGTCATACAGCGAAGCTTCCTTCGCCGCGCCAGCCGTTAATCCTTTCAGCGTTGACAATCCGTTCTTCAGGCTTGCGATGAGCAAAGGTCAAACTATTAAAATCGATGATATCGAAGATGCGTCAAAGAACGAGCCAATGCTGGGAGATATAGGGCCATCATTGCTGTCGATAGATGCGCGGTCCTTGCTGATTTCCCCGATAATTACTAACAACGAATCCGTGGGCGCCCTCTGCCTTCTTCAATGCGGCAGCAGACGACGCTGGAGAGCCGCGGAAGTGGAACTAGCTCAAGCATTGTCCACGCAGATCGCATCCGTGATTGAGCAATCGAGGCTCAACGAGGCTATAGATCAAAGAGCGCGCGAGGCTATTGCGCTCTATCAAGCTTCAAACGCGCTGGCGCTTTCTTTGAACCTGGACGAATTGCTGGATGAAATCATGCGCGTGATGCGCGAGGTGCTCTGTTATCAATCGGCCACTCTTCTTTTGTTCAATGAAGATCATACCGAGCTCTATATGCGTGCCACCTTTGGGTTAGACACCGACTGGGTCGGCTGGGGAATGGATATCAACGAGCCGAGTATTGTTACCGATGTCGCGCGAAAGGGCGAGCCAATCAATATAACGGACGTAAGAGGGGACTCGAGATATATTACGGCCCGCGCCGCCAGCCTTTCCGAACTGGCAGTGCCATTGAAAATCGACAATGAAGTTATTGGTGTTCTCGAGGTCGAGGCCGATACCATTGCCGCATTTCGTGACCGGGATGTAAATCTTCTGACAGCATTTGCAGACAAGGTAGCCATCGCTATCCGTCAGGTTCGATTGTTCGAGCAGGTATCTCGCAGCAAAGAAGAATGGGAGACTACATTCGATGCGATGAAGGATGCGATCTTTATCTTTGATCGCAACGCCAGCATTGTCAGGGCGAATTCCGCCGCAGCCGAGCTGATCAAATGGGACGAGAAACGCACCAAAGCGCCAGGATCTCCCAACTACTTTCTTGATGGTGACGAGCTGGTGAAAGGCGCGATTGAGGAATCGCAGACTTTAGAAACCGAGCTGGAATGTGCGCCTCTCGGACGACTTTTCCACATTACTATTTATCCGATTCTGGATGGCGATGGTAACGTGGAAGGCGCGGTCAAAATTGCCCACGATCTTACAGTCCTGCGGTCGGCGGAGCGCGATGCTCGCGAGAATCAGGATTTCGCGGCGGAGCTGGTCGATAACGTTTATGACGCCATCTTCACTACGGACCTTCACGGCAGATTCAATTGGCTGAACCAGCAAACCAGCGCAGTCAGCGGCTACACCGAGTCCGAATTGATCGGGCTTAATTTCACCGGTCTTATTATTTCTGAAGAGGTGGAAAAGACTCGACTGAATTTCACCAGCGCCGCGCAAGGTAAACCGCAGGGATTCGAAACGCGGATGGTTCACAAGAATGGCGAAATCCGAACGTTGCTGGTCACTTTCACGCCATTCAGAAGAAGACAGCGGATTGTCGGAGTCCTGGGGATCGCTCGGGACGTTACAGAACAGAGGCGAGCGCAGATCAATACCGCAAGATCAGACAAGCTGCATGCGCTGGGAGAACTGGCATCAGGTGTCGCGCACGATTTCAATAATATCCTGGCCGCAATTTTGGGACGCGCGCAGCTGATGAAGACCTATACCAACGACGAACGTATTCAACGCAGCCTGGAAATTATCGCGCAGGCGGCCCTCGATGGCGGGAACACGATCAAGCGAATACAGAACTTTACCCGGCGCCGCGCCGACAGGGATTTCCTGACCCACGATATTACTCGATTGATAACCGACGCCGTCGATATCACTCGCACCAGATGGAAAGATGAAGCCGAGCTCGCGGGTCGAAAGATTTCGGTAAAAACCGAGCTGTCACCTTATCTCTTCTGCGAAGGCGATGCGACTGAGCTCAGGGAAGTGTTCATAAACCTGATATTGAATTCGGTTGACGCGATGCCCAGGGGTGGTGAATTAAAGATAATCGCGAAAGCCGAGGATCAGTGCTGCGTGATCAAATTCATCGATACCGGCGTTGGCATGACTGAAGATGTTCGTAACAGGATTTTCGATCCCTTCTTTACTACTAAGGGGGTCGAAGGCACCGGTCTCGGCTTGAGCGTTTCTTATGGGATCATCGGTCGTCACAACGGGCGAATAGAAGTAGAGAGCACGCCCGGCGCCGGCGCCTGTTTCACAATCACGCTTCCACTAGCAGAAGAAGGCTCGGAATCGGAATCGACTGACGAGCAACGTCACAGCGCCGCACCGGCGCGTATATTGGTTGTCGACGATGAGTCTACTATTCGCGAAGTACTGACAGAAATTCTTCAGACTGAGGGTCATAGCGTTGTCGCGGCCGACGGCGGAAAGAAGGCCCTTGAGCTAATGAGCGAGCAGGAGTTCGATCTTGTGTTCACCGATCTGGGAATGCCAGAGATGAACGGCTGGGAAGTGGCTAAATATGTAAAAGCCATGAGCCCGAACACCCCGGTAATTATGACTACTGGATGGGGCGAAGAGATTGATTCCGCTCAGGCATCGCGTGAAGGTGTTGATTACGTCGTCGCGAAACCCTTCCAGGTTAATGAAATATTTAATCTTGTTGCAGACGTCCTTTCGAAACGCAAAACGTAGCGCAATCGTCCTTGATTGCGTCCGTTTATGAGAGCGCCACATGGAATTCAAATAATAAGTTTAATGAGTGGCGCAAACAGCGATGTTTGCGCTACTTTCCGATAATAGCCTCAATCTGCTTCAGGTGATTGATGTCGTGGCCTGCATAAAGTTTCGCGTAGATCGCGACATCCTCTTTGCCGCGTTCCGAATGAACGCCAAACTTTTTCCACTGTTTCTGATCAAGTGTCTTGAACAATGCCAGGTTGGCTTCTCGTACGACACGGAAAGTCTCTAGTGATTTTTTGGGATCGCGTTTTTCATATTTGCCTTGGGTTGCCCAGTCATTCTGGTCGTACCCCTGAATCTCGACCCCCGGCGAAGCCAGCATCATTCTTATTCGAAACGCGCCGACCATTTCCGCGTCGGCAAGATGCGCGATGATTTCGGCCACGGACCACCTTCCTGGCGCCGGGCTGCGCATCAATTTTGCTCGCGGGACATCTTTAATCAGCTTTTCAATCTTCCTCGCGGTTGCTGCCTGAATTTTAAGTGCGTCCTGATTTTTGACATAATCCAGTACCCGTTTTTTGTATTGCTCAGGTGTTTCCGTCATGTGTTGCTCCTGTCTGGTAATTCAATGTGTGGCTTTCACGCCGAACGCGGTCAACGGCCGAATCTGTGAAGATTCATTATATATTCGTCTGCAAGCTCCGGTCCCGCTGTTGCCTTGAATGAATATGATCACTCGCACCGCAACACAACCATCGGATTTGCCTTCTGTGCCCTCCGTGCGGGTATGTAGCAGGCCACCAGCGCCACGCCGGCCAGCAAAAATGCGACAAACGCGAATGTGAGCGGATCAGTTGCGCTGGTTTTGTAAAGCAAACTTACCATCAAACGAGTCAGAGCAAACGCACCCGTCAATCCTGTTACAATGCCGATAATTGCCGGTTTCATGCCTTGTTTCAGCACAAGGTTGAGCACGTCCAACGCCTGCGCTCCCAGGGCCATGCGTATTCCGATCTCATGGGATCTTTGGCTCACTGTGTATGACATAACTCCGTAAATGCCCACTGTTGCCAGGATCAGCGCCGTGGCGGCAAAAATGCCCAGCAGAGACAGATTAAAGCGCCTGCGAAAAACTGATTGAGAAATAATCTGCTCCATTGTTTTCACTTCGGTAACGGGTTGGTTTCTGTTAACGGTCAGCAATTCGCGACGAATCGTTGCGGACAACATCAATGGATCGGACGAAGCTCGAATCACGACTCCCATCAATCGTGATGGCGCCTGCCAATATGGCAAATAAATCTGTGGAGCAGGCGTGCGATCCAACGCGTATTCGTTTACATCGCCGACAACTCCGATGATCGTCAACCAGCCATTGATTGCCTTTGGTCGCCACGGCGTGTTTGTTTCCGGAAAGATGGTGTGAATCCGGTTGCCGATCGGGTCCTCGTTCGGCCAGTACTGTCTAGCCATTGTTTCGCTGATCACCACCAGGCCTTCGGGGCTGGTTGAATCCTGGTCGACGAATGCGCGTCCTTTCAAAAGCGGTATGCCTATTGTGTGAAAGTAATCCGGATCGATCACGTGATATTGAGCCAGAGGCGTTGTCTCGTTGTTCGGAGCTCTTCCTTCGATCACGATGCCGGTGGAATCCCCGATACCGGACAGCGGCAGAAAACTAATGCTGCTTGCGGCCTGCACCTTGGGGATTGCTCTGATATGCGAGAGCGTCTCGCGACAATACTCAATCACCTGATGCTGCTGCGGGTACATCGATTCCGGCAGCCATACCTGCATCGTCAGCACGTTTTCAGGCTTAAACCCCGGACTAACGTCAAGCACATTTTTAAAACTGCGAAGCATTAATCCCGCGCCGACCAGCAGAATCATCACCAGCGCCATTTCAGAAATCACAAGGACATTGCCCGAGGCCCTGCTTGAGCTTTTGCCTTTTTCTTTCAGCGCGTTATTTAAAGATATGTTTGACGCCTGCAAAGCCGGCCAGAGTCCAAAAATTACACCCGTCAGCAGAGATAGAACGACCGTTATACCCAGGACTTGATAATCGACAGTCATCCAGTCGCTACGCGGCAGTCCCCTCGGATCGATCTTTACCGCTGCGCGCAATGCGTAAAGACAATTCCATGCAAGCAGCAATCCCGCCACCGCGCCCAGCACGGACAGCAAAATGCTTTCCGTCAACGATTGCCAGATCAGACGCGAGCGCGAAGCTCCGAGCGATGCTCGTATCGCAAATTCTTTTTGGCGCGACGAAGCCCGTGCCAGACACAGATTGCTGACATTGGCGCACGCAATTAACAGAACGAATCCCGCTGCCGCCATCAGCATCAGCAGCGCCGGTCTTATCGTGAGAGCCTGACTTTCCTGCATTGTCAGGACTTGCACTCCACGGTCCCTATGGGTGGCAGGGTAAGCCTGAGCCATGTGTTGCGCAATGCCATTCATCTCTGTTTGCGCTTGACCAAGAGTAGTGTCTTTTTTAAGTCTGGCAAAAGCCAGAATCGAAAAATCGTCGCGTTTCAGCTCGCTTCGATTCATTACAAACGGCATCCACAAATCGTCTTGTCGTTGATCGCCGTACAAATTGAAATCCGGGGGAAGCACGCCGATAACGGTGAACGGCCGGCCATCGATATCGATGGTTTTGCCGGGCAAATTCCGATCGCCGCCAAAACGGCGTTGCCATAGACGATGGCTCAGAATAACGACCTGATCGCGACCGGCCTCGTCCTCGTCAGAATGGAATGTGCGGCCAATTTCGGGGCGTACTCCCAGCAAGTCAAAAAAATTGGCGGAAGCACGCACGCCCATAACCTGCTCTGGTTCCTCTTTGCCGGTCAGCGTATAAAACCACGTGCGCGTAGCGGACATCATTTCGAACGAGTGGTTTTGCTCTCGCCAGTCAAGAAAGTCGGCCGGCGACGGGATATCTCGGGGTATACCGTTCTTCAGGTCGGTTTCCCAGACGTAAACTATTCGATCCGCATCTTTGAACGGCAGCGGCCGCAGCAATACTGCGCGGACGACACTGAACATCGCGGCGTTTGCGCCGATTCCAAGCGCCAGTGTGGTGATGGCAATTAAAGTGAAGGCAGGACTTTTGAGCAACATTCTCGTGCCAAAACGCAGGTCTTGAAGCAGAGTATCCATTGCTCTCGCGCAGGGCAAAACCAGTAACACTGGTCCGTCTAAATATTTTCAGTTTGAAATCGCCGGAAGTTAATCGAACTTCGATTTCCGGCAACAAAATACAGGGAACAATCTGGACACGTCAAGCATTTGCTGAGGTCACAACTCTATGAACAGGAGTTGCAGATATCAGTGGAAAGCACCTTCTGCCGTTGGCTGATGGACTTGCCGAAGCCTGTGCGGTCGTAGTAAGTGACCCTGTAACCTGCTCCCAGGAGAACGGGCACTTGTCCAGGAAGCACCATTAGATGGGTATCCGTGGATCAGAACAACAGGTTGGCCCGAGCCATGACGTTCGTGGTAAAGCTGCAAGCAACCTATCGCCGCAATTGTTGTGGAAGACGCAGGGCAAAACTGATCATACGTGGAAAAAGTCTCTTTACGAAGAAAGGCAGCCTCGGTAAGCGATTAATCGGTTGCCTGTAATCGACAGCGACTTTTAGCGAGCTCGGCCAGCGATCGGCTAAACCGCGGAATATCTCCCTGGGACGGTAAAAATAGGTGAACATTTTACGCTCTATTTTTGGAGTCAATTCGTAATTTGTTCGGTACCCTGCAGCCCAGCTATTCAATATTTCAGCAATAAGATAAGAGGGGAGATGCACTCTTGCCCTCACCAACGGCGTTGTCGATAAATCCGCGCGAAGCAATTTGTGCGACAGCATTATTGCGGCCTTTATCCAATTAGCCTGTCTGCTGTCCCTGCCCAGACAAAGATCCCAATCGAAATCGGCCGAAGCTGACTCCACCGCGGCAGCCACATCGCAGAGCCAGAGCGGCCGATAACCATAGTGTCGAATGTAATGCAAAGACAGCAACCGCAGATTGTCTTCTGGCCCCAAAACCCGGATCGGAACTTTCCCCAGATACACACAACGCGAACGGGCGAACAAGTCGTCGAGCGTTCTATCGCTCAGTTCGTTTAATTCGTGGTGCGCCAGGTCAATATTGGCTTGTCCATCTTTGAATTCGTTCACCAACTCTATCGCTTGTTGCTGTTGTCCAGGATGGACTATTAGGTCTATGTCGCCGGGCGGTCGCAATCCGGTTTTCGGATAAACTCGGGCCGCGGCCCAGCCTTTGTGCAGAATAGGCGTGATTCCCGCTGGCGCGAATAAACTAAAAAGCTCCTTTAAATCGGCTGCTCGTTCGTCGGCCAGGAGCTTCTGATTAAAGTATGCTAACTGCAGCTCGCGTGCGGCTTCGCTTTTCGCCAGGTGACTGTCTCGAATCCCCCACCAGCCAAGCGCGCCAGTTCCTGAACGTATTAAAATTGGGGCAATAGCAGTCAGATCTCCCGCGTTAATATCAGGTGGCTCAGGAACGTCCCGCCAGCTTGTGGCCAGCATTTCGGCAATCATTCTACCTGTGTTTGGATCATTTCTGCCCATCAATATCGAGTCAACTCTTCCGTCAGGTTGTCTCTCATTTTTTGTACGAGCGCCTGATCTGCGGTATGGATCAGATTGTTCTTTTCGCCCGGATCATTCTTCAGGTCGTACAGATATTCTGATTTTGTTTTAAACGAAAACATGTATTTGTAGATATTCTGATCCGTGCGATATAACACGGCATACCATGGATCCTGAAATCTGGTTTGATGAACATTGAACTCTTCGATTTCAGGCTTCAGCAAAGAATGGCCTTGCCACGAAGCAGGGATCGGCAGCCCTAAACGATCGACAATCGTCGGCGCTACGTCGATCTGGGTCGCAAATTTCAGATTGCCGTACTTTTCCTCAGGATCGTCGTAAAACAACATCGGTATATTTATTAACTCCTGAAAAAGATGCGTGACGTGCCCATAATCCTGATCGCTGTGGTCGCCCAGTCCTTCGCCGTGATCGGCCAGAATCACAACAACGCTGTTTTCAAGATAGCCTTTCTGTTTCAGCGCGCCGAAAAGCTGTTCGATGATCGCATCTGCCTGAATTACACCATTGTCATAATTGTTGATCATCGTCTCGCGGTCGTAGTCTCCTCGCAAAACCGAAGCCCAGTCATACTTGACTTGTGATGGGTTGTAACGTCGATACTCGTCGTGCTTGATTCCCAGCAGGTGAGTCGACATCAGATGAAAATAGAAAAAGGACGGCGTGCCGTTAAAGTCCGGTACTTTCTCCAGCCCCTCGAATATCAACTGATCGTCATTCCAGCTGTACTTGGTCGAAGAGACTCCTTCATAATAGTAGCTAAATTCCTCTTTGCCGTAAGAATCTCTCAATCCGTGCCAGTCGTGATTGCCGGACAAAATCATGTAGGTATTGTAGCCCTGGTCATGCAGCAGGTTGTAAAGTTTGAAATCCTGCGGGACCAGTCCGCGCAATGTCTTTGAGGACATCGTACTGAGAATGCCGCAATTCGATTCGGCGCATGTCGATGTGGCCATCTCCACTTTTCTCAGTCGACCTGATTCAAGCAGGCTCTTTAAGAAAGGCGTGGTCGGCCGCTGGTAACCATAGATACTCATATGGTCCGCGCGGAGCGAATCAGAAATAATGACTATGACGTTTTTCTTCTGAAACGGTAGTCCGCGGGGATAACTGGCGCGTATGCGCGGCTCCTCTTCACGCAGTTTTTCGGCCAAAGCGCTGTGATTGAAATCGTAGATCAGATTGGTATTTGTAAAAAAGCTCAGGACAGGCTCTGCGCGCACGATTCCGTTCGAGTGAAGCTTGTGGCTGAGAACAGAAATGTAACCAGCGTATCCAAGCGCCAGAATAGTTAATACGGCAACGGATTTAATCGTTCGCTGTCGATTTTTGAAGAGGCTCCATTCCCTGCCAGGCAAAATAAGCTCGCCCAGGCTCATTATTATTACGCCAGACAAAGCCTGGTAAATACCGACGATGAAAACGATGACGGCTGCTATCGCCAAATAGATACGCAGGGGAACAACCAGTATCTCTGATTGCAGCGCTTTTGGGTGAAAGAGGTACTGCGACAGAACCGGATAATTAATATTGTTGCCTAAGGTGTTGTTTGCAAAAAAATCGGTCAGATAGAGAGCCAGCAGCGCAATGAGCGCGGCGGCGGGAACAAAGGCCACGAAAAATCGGGTTAACCGTCGGAATCTCAGAGCAGGGACAAGCAGCAACAATCCGGGAGCGAATGTCGTTATAATAAAAAGGCCGCAGACCACAGAGACGTGTACGAGGATCAACCGACGGTTGAAACCAAAGGAGCGACAAAAATAGTTGATGAACCCAAAGCTGATGGCGAGCTGAGCGGCGAATATGAACAGCAGCGCCCAGCAGTCCCGGGTTCGTCGCCAGACGCCTGAGAGCGCAGGCGTCCTTGCCTGCGTGGGTTCGACAACACGAGTGTTCATTCTTTGAGCGCGCTCCATATCTCAGTCGCGCAGGCAAGAATGCCTGCTCTCTCACGCCAGCCGAACCATTCCCGTCGATGACATTTCTTCCATGCTTCCAGCATCACTGCACTGAATTAAGGTCCTCCAAGACTAACCACTTCCCGGCGGTGGGGGTGTCGGTATCGGTGGGGGTGCCGGTTGGGGCGGTGTACCTGAACCTGGGGGCGGCGGTCCGCCATCACTTCCAGGTGGCGGCGGTAATGGTGTTGGTGGCGGTGTTGGACCTGAGCCCGGAGCACTTTGAGCCTGAGCAGGAGTAGGAGCGATGATCGATGTAATCACCGGCAAGGCCACTATACCCGCCAAACCAGCAACCGCGATTAAATCACGACGTGTTATCCGCAAGGCCTGGGCAGGCAACTCCAGTGATTCCGCAAACAAATAGGCTCCCTGCAATCGCTTTAGCGTATACCAGACCACTCGCTCGTCGATTTCTGTTCCGGACTGATTGCCAAGAAAAGCAACTATCTCCGGCACGGTGCGCGATCCATCGCAGGCTTTCCAGACCAAAACCGAAGTTGAATTCAAATTATGAATCTTAAATCGTTTCAGATCATAGATGACCAGCTCGTCACCTTTCTCCGTTATCAGCAAATCTTCACTGCGGGCTTTGGGGGTCGCTTCGACTGGTAAACTCAATCCATTCTCCTTAAATGAAAACTCCCGGAGCTCTCCATATATTTACGAGCGTAATTCGGCGAGAAAGTCCCTCACTCCTAAAGCAAAAAAATGAGAATGTACAAATTTTCTGCTAAAATCTTCTTCTCTTGTTTAATTCATTAATTCAAATTTTTGCAATTTACCAGCAGAGCGATCACTAAATAATGGGAACCGCGCAGGGTGATGCTGAAATAACGGGACTGCTTATCAAATGGAGCAGCGGCGAGAAAGCTGCCCTCAACGAGTTAATTCCCCTGGTTCACGTCCATCTTCACAGAATCGCCCAGAGTTATCTGCGGCACGAGCGGGACAATCATACCCTGCAACCTACCGCGCTGGTTAACGAGGCTTATCTTCAATTAATCGATCAGAAAACTTCGAGCTTTGAAAACCGCATACAATTCTTCGGCCTCGCCGCAGGAATTATGCGAAATATTCTGGTCGATTATGCGCGGGCGCGGACCGCGGAAAAGCGGGGAGGACGTGCTCAGCAATTATCGCTTGGCAATATCGCAGATTTATGCGACAAACAGGAAAGCGATCTAATCGCGATCGACGACGCATTGAACAGTCTGTCAAAAATTTATCCAGAGCACGCGAATATTGTGGAATTGCGTTTTTTCGGTGGGCTCACAATTGAAGAAACCGCCGAAGCTTTGTGTTCGTCGCACGCGACTGTTGAGCGCCAGTGGAATTTCGCCCGCGCCTGGCTCCGCCGCGAGTTAGGAAGATAGTCTTATGATTTCACCACCGAGACACAGAGTTTTTATATTCTCTGTGGTGAATCACCTTCTCTATGTGTCCAGATAGAGCACGACAAATCGAAGAACTGTTTCAGGCTGCACTCGAAGTTCAGCCCGGTGAACGCCGAGTCTTTCTGTCAAAAGCTTGTTCCGATGATCAGCAATTACTGGAAGAAGTGTGGTCGCTCGTTTCCCTTCACGAACAGCCGGATGATTTGCTGGACACGCCCGCAGTGGTGTCGTTTGCCGGATTAGACCGCAGTTTCAGCGCAGAGCCGCTGGTCGGCAGAAAATTGGGGCAATACGAGATTCTATCTCTATTAGGTCGCGGAGGGATGGGTGAAGTCTATCTGGCGGGCGACACAAAGTTGCGTCGCCGCGTCGCTCTTAAATTGTTATCGCCATACCTGGCCAGCGATAAGCAATGGCTGATGCGATTGGAACAGGAAGCGTATACGGTATCCTCGCTATCCCACCCCAATATCATTGCTATTTACGATGTCGGCGAGGTCGAGGGGCTCAGTTTCATCGCGACCGAATTTGTCGAAGGCGAAAATCTGCGGTCTATAATATCGCGCGGTGAAATGGATCTAAATCGGGTGCTTGATATTGCGATCCAGATCGCCAGCGCTCTTCAATCTGCCCATTCCGCCGGCATAGTTCATCGCGATATCAAACCGGAAAATATTATGGTGCGGCCGGACGGATACGTTAAGGTTCTGGATTTTGGGTTGGCCAAACACGCCGAGGCAGCGGATATTGCGGGATCAGCGTCGCTGGGGCTTTTGCCGCGT
>Ga0070741_10004686_pt1 | contig 31644 bp, 29 predicted proteins | sample Coa_R1_4_FD_66440 | JGI IMG/M metagenome (GOLD analysis project Ga0070741, IMG submission 66440) | Surface soil microbial communities from Centralia Pennsylvania, which are recovering from an underground coalmine fire - Coalmine... | ecosystem: Environmental > Terrestrial > Soil > Unclassified ... | reverse complement strand
GTTCACAACTCGGTGCTGGATGTGGCGCGGCTGGTGGATGGGCTCGCGACGGTCGTGCGCGTGCTGCGCCTCTAGCCGCAGCGCAGGTCGCCGTCGAAGCCGTTCGAGCTGTACTGAGCGAGCGTGGGCTTCACCCCGGTGAAGGCGGTCGAGGAGCACACGCTGTGGGCGCCCTTGAGCGTGCTGGCGGCCGCGACCCAGGCCGGCGGGGAAGAGCCAAATGCCGAGCGGGTCGTCTGCGCCGTCAGCCCGGTGATCGCCTTCCATTGGGTGGTACTGGAATAGACACCGACCGGAGCGGCGGCGCCCTGGCTTGTGAGCCCGGCGATGAACCCCTGGATGGCCACGATGTTGAGGCCCTTGTATCCGTGGACCGAGCTCGTCGCCCAGGTGTTCGAGGTCTCGATATCCAGCCACCAGGGAGCCTCAGAGGCAAGGTCCGGATGGCTTGCGCCTACGAGGTTGTACGAGTACGTCGCCCGCTGCTCGCCGTACACGTAGGCGCACGCTTTGGACCAGCCGCCGTGACAGCTCCCGTACTGGTCGGTTCCTGAGTGTGGCCAATCGGTGACGCCCGGCGCGGGCCCCGGATCGGCAGTGTTGATGTAGATCGAGGCGGGCGCTTGCGAAGGGGAGGTGAGACCTGGCGACGCCTGGGCCCACGCGATCTCGCTGCCGAGGCACCCGTTCTCGTCGTTTGCAAGGCCCCCGTTGACGCCCACGAGCCCGAATGCCTGACCGGTCGGATAGGTCCGGCCGCACTGAGGATACGAGATGTCATAGCCGGTCTTGTTGGTCCTGGCGGCGGCGCTCGAGGCAAGCACGAGCATCAGCAATGCCGATGCGCACAACAGAAACGCACTGCGCCACTTCAAGCAAAACCCCCAGTGCGTCACCTACCGAAGAGTACTCCGGCACCGCGCGTGAAGAGCCGACCTCGACGAGTCCAAGGGGGCTTTTCGGCGGTGGCCACTACGCTATGAGAGCGATGGACGATTCGCTGTATCGCGAGAACATTCTCGACCACTACAAGCACCCTCACAACTTCGCCCCTCCGGCTGCTGAGCTCGAGCGCGTGGACTTGGAGTTCCACGACCTCAATCCTCTGTGCGGTGATGAGCTCACCGTGAGGCTTGAGCTCGGAGAGGGCGATCGCATCGAGCAGATTCGCTTTTCCGGCCACGGGTGCGCGATCTCCCAGGCGGCTGCCTCGATGACGTCCGACGAGGTCAAGGGGATGAAGATCTCCGAGCTGCTGGGGCTCGATCGGTCCTTCGTCCTGGACCTGCTGGGCATCGACATCTCCGCCACACGGATGAAATGCGCGCTGCTTTCCCTGAAGGTGCTGAAGGGAGCCTCCCTCGGCCATGAGGCTGCGTGGGAACCGGAAACGTCCGCCAGTGGCTCGCCCGCGCAGGCGGATGCTCTCGGTTAGCCGGCGCTGACGGCGGCCACTGCGGTATTGCAGCCCGGCCGCGACGCGGTCAGTCGGTATTTGCGCCCCGCGACCAGCCCCACCGGGAGGGCCGCACGGCCGGCGGCGTCGGTGCGCACACGGTGGCCCGCGATGGTCAAGCGGGCCCCGGCGACGGGAATGAGCTGATACCCCTCGCGGACACGGACCAGGGGATGGAGGATTGTCTGATCTCCCGACCGCGAGCGGGTATAGGACAGCTCCAAGTTCGGCGCATCCTTCCCGCGGCAGGCGGCGAACACGTAGCAGGCGAGCGGCGGCTCATGGTGAAGCGCGGGGACGCCGAACTCCTTCGCCACCGGGCCGACCGCAACGCCCAAGAGGCCCGGAGCCGCCCTTAGTAGTTCGAGTTCGTTGTTGACATTGGCGGGGTTGACGCCGGGCATGTAGGCCTCCGAGCACACGCTGCTGGGAATCTGACTCGGTGCGGCGGGGCCGCGCCTTCTCAGCGCGTTGACCCCGAGTGCATAGGCGACCGGGTCGATCGTCCCGACCCCCAGGTGCTCGTACACGTCGAGGGGACAGATCTGCTGCGTCGCGACGTTGGTGATCTTGCCTTTGCCCGTGTAGAGGCACGAACTGCACTGCGACGGCTTCGGCGCGGAGTTGGGCTCAACGACCTCATCGGTATGCGTATAGACCTCCGTATACGAGATCCCGGCGAATGTCTCTACATAGCTGTTGAGCGCCTTGATGAAGTGCGCCGTTGAAAGCTGCTGCCACGTCGCCGGGGCGCAACCCAGGGGCTCGCAGTCCTGCGGGCTAAAGACGGTGGTGCCATGGTTCGAGCCCGCGAACCCGATCACGTCCTTGACCATGTGCCGCGTGTCCGGCCAGAAGCGCAGCGCCCACCGCATCGACATACCGCCCTGGCTATGGCCCATCACCGCGATGGGGCGATGGGCCATCCGGTGGACCGTGCGTATCGCATAGACCAGGTATTCGCCGGACGTCTCGATGTTGCCCAGCGCGTTGTGGGGCGCCGTGTACGCGCACCATGGGATGCCCAACTTGCGAAGGGCTCGCTCCCAGTTCCACGAGTAGTTCTCCTTCGCGGTCACCCCGGTGGCGGGGTTCAGCAGCACGGGCTCGACCCGCGCGTTTCGCACGCTGGGCTCGCATTTCAGCGCAGCCCGGAGCTTTGAGCGCGGGACGGAGAGCGGTGGCCCCGGCTGGTCGAGCGGCGCGAACGGGCGCGTCGCCTGAGCCGGTCCGGCCAAGGCAAGCGCGGCCAGCAAGAGCGACGAAATCGCCGCGGCAATCACTCCCCTGACCGCCATGGCCGAATCCTACGCCAGTGAAGTATTTGTCGCAAATGCCAACCAGGGGTCGCCGGCGCTAACATAGGAAATCCGATCAATCCGCTAGGACTTACGACCAAGTGCCACAAAAGACCCTCGTCGAGGTATGCCCTGTGACCGAGCTCAAGCCGGGCGATATGCGGCTGCTCGAGTGGGAGGACCTCGAGATCGGCGTCTTCAACTGCGCGGGCACGGTTTACGCGATCGAGGACCGCTGCTCGCACGACAACGGTCCCCTCGTTGAGGGCGAGCTGGACCAAGGCGACTGCACGATCGAGTGTCCGCGCCACGGATCGCGCTTCGACCTGAAGAACGGGCAGCCGAAGACGCTGCCTGCTTATGTTCCCGTGGAGACGTTTCCGGTGATTATCGAAGAGAACACAATCAAGGTGGAGGTGGAGTAGTGGCTACTCCCGAGACGATTCCGAAGGGCCCGACCCTGACCGAGAACGAGGCGCTCGCGGGGATCAACGCGGACTATGAGCAGCGCTACGGCTTCCATGATGCCGAGAACTATCTCTACAAGGCGCCCAAGGGGCTCAACCGAGAGATCGTCGAGAAGATCTCGGAGTTCAAGTCAGAGCCGCAGTGGATGCGCGACTTCCGGCTCAAGGCGCTCGATCACTTCCTCGCGCGGCCCCAGCCGACCTGGGGCTCGCCATACCTCGCCGAGGTCGACTACGACGACATCCACTACTTCGTGCGCGCCTCCGAGAAGCCCGGTCGCTCCTGGGACGATGTGCCCGAGGACGTCAAGCGGACCTTTGACCGCCTGGGCATCCCTGAGGCGGAGCGCAAGTTCCTCTCCGGGGTGGGCGCGCAGTACGAGTCGGAGGTCGTCTACCACCAGGTTCGCGAGGACCTCGAGAAGCAGGGCGTGATCTTCGTCGACATGGATACGGGCCTGCGCGAGCACGAGGACATCGTGCGCGAGTACTTCGCGACCGTGATCCCGCCCAACGACAACAAGCTGGCGGCGCTCAACTCGTCGGTCTGGTCGGGCGGCTCGTTCGTCTACGTCCCCGAGGGGGTGCACGTCGAGATGCCGCTCCAGGCCTACTTCCGCATCAACACGGAGAACATGGGTCAGTTCGAGCGCACCCTGATCATCGCGGAGCCCGGGTCCTACGTCCACTACGTGGAGGGCTGCACGGCGCCCACGTACTCGAGCTCGAGTCTTCACTCAGCGGTCGTGGAACTGATTGCGCTGCCGGGTGCCCGCATCCGTTACACCACGGTCCAGAACTGGTCGACAAACGTCTTCAACCTCGTCACCAAGCGTGCGGTTGCGCACGAGGACGCGACGGTTGAATGGGTGGACTGCAACCTCGGTTCGCGTCTTACGATGAAGTACCCCAGCGTCTACCTCCTCGGCGAGCGCGCCCATGGCGAGATCCTCTCCATTGCTTTCGCAGGCAACGGCCAGCACCAGGACGCCGGCGGCAAGATCGTCCACGGCGCCCCCAACACATCCTCGAACATCTTCGCCAAGTCGATCTCCAAGGACGGCGGACGCAGCTCGTATCGAGGCCTGCTCGAGGTCGCCAAGGGCGCCCACGGCGCGCGCTCGAAGGTGGTCTGCGACGCGCTGCTGCTCGATGAGCGCTCCCGCTCGGACACCTACCCGACGATCCGCATCGGCGAGGACGACGTCAATGTCGGCCACGAGGCGACCGTCTCGAAGGTCGGCGACGACCAGCTCTTCTATTTGATGTCGCACGGCATTCCCGAGGACGAGGCATCAAAGCTGATCGTCAATGGCTTCGTCGAGCCCATCACCAAGGAATTGCCGATGGAGTACGCGGTGGAGATGAATCGCCTGATCGAGCTGCAGATGGAGGGCTCGATTGGCTAGTGCGGCCGCGGGTCAGGACACCGAACCACAGTTTCTAGCGAAGCGCCGCGCGCACGCGCTGGACGTGCTTGAGACGCTCGAACTGCCCCAGTTCAAAGGCCGCCCGGGGTGGGAGTTCACCGACCTCTCCGATCTCGACCTGAGCGCGTATCAGCCGGGCCGCAACGGTCATAGCGCAGAAGGCGCCGAGCCGCTGTTTGCGCTTCAAGATGCGATCACCGATACCGATCAGCTCCCTGACGGCGCGATCGTGGCGCCGCTGCACCGGGCCCTGCGCGACCACCCCGAACTCCTTGAGCGACACCTGTCCTCGCTCGTGACGCCCGACGGAGACTTCTTCGTCGCAAAGAATGAGGCGAGCTTCGAGACGGGGGCCTTCGTATACGTGCCCAACGGCGTCGTTCTGGAGCGCCCGGTTCTGCTCAGCGCGCTCCAGGGTGGCGATGGGACGGAGCACAACCGGCGCACCTTGGTCGTGCTCGAGGAGGGCGCGCAGGCCGAGGTCTGGGAGCAGCAGCTTTCGGGGTCGCCTGACGGGTCCTCCCTTCTGAACACGGTGATCGAGCTGGTGGTGGGGGATGGGGCCCGCCTGCGCTTCGTGTGCGGTCAGCAGCTGTCGGAACGCAGCTGGATTTTTGGAACCCATCGCGCCGAGATCGCCCGCGACGGCGTCCTGGACTGGGTGGCGCTCGGTTTCGGTTCGGGCGCCGGCCGGGTGCGAATGGAGACGCGACTGGGCGGCCCAGGCGCCGAGGCCCGAGTCACCGGCGCATACGCGGCGCACGGCCGCCAGCACCTCGACTTCGATACCACGCAGGAGCACGCCGCGCCCAACACCACCTCCGACCTCGCCTTCCGCGGCGTTCTCTCAGGCCGCGCCACCGCGGTCTGGAAGGGCAACATAATCGTCGACCCGGGCGCCCAGAAGACCGACGCCTTTCAGGAATCCCGCAACCTCCTGATCTCCAAGCGAGCCCACGCCGACGCGATCCCGGGCCTCGAGATCCAGGCCAACGACGTCCGTTGCACGCACGCGGCGGCAGTCGCGCAGGTCGATCCGGAGCAGCTTTTCTACCTACGCTCTCACGGGCTCCCCGAGAACCTTGCCAAGCGGCTTGTGATCGAGGGCTTTCTCGCCGCGCTGGTCGAGCGTTTCGAGCAGGGTCCGGTGCGCGACGTGCTCGCACGCACACTCGAACAACGTTTGTCCCAGGTCCTAGGCGACTATTAGGAGTGCGTCGCCGGCCCCAGCGGGCGACCGCCCGTACGGACCGGCAGGACGCCCGTCAAGACGTCGATCGCGCTCATCTCGGTTGCGGTGTTAGCGATCATGGGTCGTCTAGGGTTTAGCGGCCAGGCCCAGTAGAACACGAACTGGCACGTGCTCGGTGAGCCGCAGTCGCCGGGCCGCCCTTTCGGATCGCGTATGGCGTTGTTGACGATCGCCGAGGCCTGGTGGCGCATGAACGCCTTGAAATGGTGACTGCCGGTGGCCGAGACGTAATCGTCGATTGCCTGGGCGAGGATGCCTTTGTAGGAAAGCTGATCAAGCCAGGTCTCGGTGGGTGTGCCGCTCAGGCGCCCGCGATCGCGCTCTGGCACGCACAACGAGGGCTTGCTCTCGCATGGCTGCTGCATGATCCCGCTGCGGGTGACCATGTGGCTGGGCCCGCCGATTTTGGTGGCGAAGTTGAGCAGTTGCAGCGCCTGGCGGTAGTAGGCGGGACGGTGCAGCGCATTGCCCATCTGTATCAGCGCCTCGGCCATCTCACCCTGGGTGTACGTGAGCGGGCCTCCAATGCGCTTGCAGGAACGGGTCAGACGATCTGAGACGCGGCCCTTCCTCATGTTCACGAGGCCAGACTGCCTGATCCAGTGCAGGTCGGCGCGAGCGTCGTGCAGCCACGCGTCCGCCTTGACCTCATCGCGGAACGGGCCGGGCACGGCTCGGAATGAATAGAGCTCGGCCGCGAGCGATGTGAACTCGGCATTGGTGATCAAATCGCTGGGGAACCCTTGCTTCCACACGATCCCCCCACACGATTTCTTGAGCCGCTCGAGGTAGTGGGCGTCGTACTCCGCTGTCGACAGAAAAGTCCGCGCGGCCGAGAGGTCGTGCAGGTAGTGCAGCTCGTAGTTCGCCGCCTCGACCCAAGCCAGTCCCCACCACGCCGTGTCATCACCGAACCTGTTCACGAAGTAGCTCGACGCGATCGCGAGGGGATGATGGACCTCCAGTCGGTAGGTCCGCAGTAGCACCTGCTGGTAGTAGGGACTTGTCGTCCCGGTGCGCTCGAGATAGCGGACCATCGTGCGCAATGCCATTGCGGACTGCCACCAGTGCGACAGCTCGGGACCGGCCCACAACCCGCTGTTGTAGTTCCAGGACACGACGTTGCTGCCGTTGGTGTTGAACGTACCCGAGCCGTCGCCGTTGGGATGCCACCCGATCAGCTCGTACATTCCCTGCTGGGCGGCGTTCTTGAAAGACGGCGCGGAGCCGGCCAACAGTGTGGAGGAGTTCGGGTGCAGTGCCAGCTGGCTGCAGCGACGCTGATCAGCTACCCCTGGGAAGATGCGGCGGCACGTTCGCGCGGCCTTCCAGTAGGCGCTGTCCGGCCGTACGCCAAGAGGGACCGGGTCGCTCGTCGACTGGCCCACCCCGGCTATCCACAGACCGAGCGCCGCGGCTCCGAGCAAGGCGACGCCGAGCACGGCGAAGCGGACGAGGCGATGCTTGTGTACTGGCGATCTGAGCAGCTTGACTACCTAAGGGTTCGGTTTGAATCGCGAGCGTTAACACCGCCCCCGGACCCGTGGCCCAGGTCCCAGCATCCTGAGCCATGTTAGCCGGACCCGCGTACGATTCGGCTGTGTCTAGCGGAGGTACAGCCCCCATGGTCGCGCTGGGTTACGGGAAATTTGTACGCGCTGACCGCATCTACGCGCTGGTTCCGCTCCAGCGCGAAGAGCGGGGCGACGGACGGCGCACGCTCGTCTATGTCGAGGGTATCGACCAGCCTCTCGTTGCGTCGCGGTCCGAGGCGGCAATTGCGGGCGACCTGGCGTCGTCGCTTCACTTCGAGGGTCCCAGAGCGCGGCGGGGAACGAGGCCGCCGGGCCAGGATCCGCTTTTTTGAGTCATCCGCGGTTGTGCCGATCATCACGAGGTGGGATACTCGCGCTAAGACGTCATCGCACGGGTCCGTCGACGGGCCCGCACAAGCCGGGAGGTCTCACTCATGTCGGAACCGGCCCATGTTCTCGTCGTAGCCCACCAGACGGCATCGACTGAGAAGCTTCTTCAGGCGGTGGCTGAGCGCGCGCGGCGCGGCCCCGCTTCCTTCCACCTCGTCGTTCCCCGCCAGGCGCACGGGATACACAAGGTCGTCGATCCGCAGGACACCGGAGGTGGCGAGGCCCAGACCGCTCTCGCCGAGGCATTGCCGAGACTGAGCCGCGCCGCAGGAACGGAGGTGACGGGGTCCATCGGCGATTCGGAACCGCTCATGGCGATCGAGGACGCCGTCAACCTCGGCAACTACGACGAGATCATCATCTCCACGCTCCCACGGCGGATCTCGCGCTGGCTGAGGCTCGACCTGGTCTCAAAGACCAAGGCGCTCGGGCTGCCCGTGACTCACGTCGAGGCCGTGGAAAGCCTGGTCGGCGCGCCTGGCGGCTGAGAGCGCTCGGCTGGAGCCTGCCGGTAGCCTCCGCCCGGTGAAGCTCGCAACCATCAAGACACCCGGAGAAACGGGTCCAGTCGCCGGGGCGGTCGTCGACGGGAATGTCGTTTCGTTCGCTGACGGTGTTACCGCCGTGGATGTCCTGCGCGATGGCGCCGAACCGGCACGCGGCGAGGCGTCGTGGCCGCTCTCGGAGGTCACGCTGCTCGCGCCGATCCCCCTGCCCCGGACCATCTTCGCTATCGGCCTCAACTACGCCGAGCACATACGCGAAACCGGCGCGCAGCAACCCGAACGCCCCATCGTCTTCACAAAGGTCCCCGGCTCGGTGGCGCCTCCGGGCGGCCCCATTCGCTGCCCCGAGGCCGTGCGGCGTCTCGATTACGAGGGCGAACTGGTGATCGTCATCGGGGCCGGCGGACGCATCGGCGGATACTGCATCGGCGATGACGTGAGCGCACGCGACCTGCAGCGGCGAGAGTCCCAGTGGACCCGCGCCAAGGGGGCCGACACATTCTCCCCCTTCGGGCCCTGGATCACCACGGCAGACGAGGTGCCGGATCCTGACGCGTTGCGATTGCAGACCTGGGTCAACGGCGACCTGCGCCAGGACTCCACCACCGCCGACATGATCTTCGGGTGCCGGCAGCTGGTCGAATTCATCGCCGAGACATGCACGCTCGAGCCCGGCGATCTCATCTTCACCGGCACTCCCAACGGGGTCGGCATGGGGTTCGACCCCCCGCGGTTCCTGCAGTCGGGTGACACGGTGAAGATCGAGATCGAGCGACTTGGCGCGATCGAGCACTCAGTCATGTAGTTCGGGTGCGCGCATGCGCGCACCCGCCGGCCGCGCATGCGCGGCCGGGCCGCCGGCACATGTGCCGGCGGCAAAAAGAATCAGGAGAGCGTCGCCTGCACGCTGATCTCGACCCCTCCAAGCGCACGCGAGACCGGGCACTGCTTGCCGGCGTTCGTGGCCGCCTTGGTGAAAGCTTCCTGGTCGATCCCCGGCACGCGGCCGTCGACGGTGATTTCCGAGGTCGTCACTGTGGGAGCTCCGTCGCGCTCGTCCAGGGTGACCCGAGCCCTCACCTCGAGCTGGTCGGGCGCATTTCCTCCTTGGCTCAGCTCGTGTGCCAACGCCATCGAGAAGCACGAGGCGTGCGCTGCCGCGATCAACTCCTCGGGGCTGGTCTGACCGGCGGAGCGCTCGGTCCGCGAGGCCCACGTCACCGGCAGCTCCTTCAGGGCGCCGCTGGCCCCGTTGACCACTCCGTTTCCGTGCGCCAGGTCGCCGCTCCAGGTGCACTGCGCATTGCGCTCCGCGATTGCCATCTACGTCCTCCTCTTTTTCAGTGGTGCTCGATCACGCGGTCGATGAGCCCGTAATCGACGGCCTCCTCGGCCTTGAAGAACCTGTCACGCTCCATGTCTGCGTGCACCTGCTCGACGGTCTGCCCAGTGTGATGGGCGTAGATCTGATCGATCCGGTCGCGGACCTTGAGGATCTCCCGGGCATGAATCTCGATCTCCGTCGATTGCCCCTCAAACCCCGCAGAGGGCTGATGGATGAGCAGCCTGCTGTTGGGTAGCGCGTACCGCTTCCCTTTGGCGCCGCCTGTCAGGAGCAGCGACCCCATCGACATCGCGATCCCGACGCAGATCGTCTGGATCTCCGGCTTGATGAACTGCATCGTGTCGTAGATCGCCAGGCCGGAGTAGATGGATCCGCCAGGGCAGTTGACGTAGATCGAGATGTCCTTATCGGGGTCCTCGGATTCGAGGTGCAAAAGCTGTGCCACCACGAGGTTCGCGATCTGGTCGTCGATCGGGGTGCCAAGGAAAATGATGCGCTCGTTCAGGAGGCGGCTGTAGATGTCGAACTCGCGCTCGCCGCGCGCCGTCCGCTCGATCACCATTGGAATCAGTTGCATGCGCATGCTCCTAACCCTACGACACGGGCGACCCGGTCGACTCGCGGCGAATGGGGTAGCGATAGCGTTGAGGAGTCCATGGTTCCGCTGAACGTCCCCAACGCGCTGACGGTCGTGCGCATCCTGCTCGTCCCGGTGCTGGTCGTTGCCCTGCTCGACAAGACCACCGGTGGCGACGTGCTGGCGGCGATTGTGTTCGCGATCGCATCGCTGACCGACGCCATCGACGGCTATCTGGCGCGCTCGCGCAACTGGGTCACGACCTTCGGCAAGCTCATGGACCCCATCGCGGACAAGCTCCTGATCGTGGCGGCGTTGATCGCGCTGGTCTCGCTCTCGCGGCTCGAGGCGTGGGTGGCGATGGTGATCATCTCCCGCGAGATCGCCGTGACTGTGCTGCGGGCCGCTGCAGGTGCGCAGGGCACCGTGATCGCCGCCAACTCGCTCGGGAAGCTCAAGACCGCGATGCAGGTTGCGATGGTGATGGTGCTGATCGCGGTTGGCGAGAAGCCCCTGCCGGTGAAGTTGCTGGTCTATGCAACCGTCGTGATCACGGTGCTGTCCGGCTTGGACTACTTCTTCGGGCTGCGTCGGGAAGAGCAGCCTTCAGGAGTCCGCGCGACGCCCGGGCGAGATAGGCCCTAAGGGACCTGATCGAGCCAAGCCCGCCGGCTCGTGTGAATCGGCGCGGGAACGCCCGTCTCGAGCTCGCGGCGAACTTCGGCGAGCGTGCCGAACCGTTCGGCCATCACGTTGTGCTGATGGATCGTCTCGAGGTTCACCTGGCGGGCGCAGACGAAGGCGCGGTCGTCCAGCTTCGGGAAGCGCTCCACTACGCCCCGCACCATTTCGCGGACGCAGTCCTCCACGAAGCGTGGCCGGCGGTGGGCCTTTTCGACGACGGAGACCTCGTCGGCCCGTTTCATCAGCTCGTAGATTTCCGAGGACATCGCACTCTCGACGATCTCAAGCAAGGTGGCCGCCTCGATCTCGTCTTCACACAATTCGGTGCAGCCGATGTGCAAGGTTCCCAGGCCGCGCTGGTCATGTGTCGCGACGGGGACCACGGTGAGGATCCGGTCGATCTCGCGCGTTGTAAAGCCGTCGCGCTCGAGCCGTTCACGCGCGTGACCCGACACGAGCTCTTGAGCGCAGGGGCAAGCGGTCATTCCCTGCGCCGTGACGCCGATCAGCCGTCTCGTCCCGAGCTCCGAGGCGACCGCCGAGCCATGCAGCGTGTACAGCTCCTGCGTGGGGATCCCGGAGACTGGGGCCGGCTTGTGCTCCGGGAAGCGCGCCTCCACGCTGACTTCGGCGCGCCGCGCTCGCTGGTGCTCGCGGACCCGCTCGGCGATGTGCTCGACGAGCGTCTCCGCCTTGAAGGTGGTCTCGTTCAGAACGACTTCCCCGATCACTTCATTGATGACTTCCTCGAAGCGCGACATATGCGCGCCCTTCTGCTCGGGGCCGAGGTCGACAACGCATTCGAAGCGAGCCGAAAAAAGCTGCTCGGCGCCGTTCTGGCGCAGGCGGATGACTTTCTCGACGTCCGTGACCCCGACTCGAGAGAGGCTGACCTGGACGGTCGGACGCCGCGCCTGGACGTCCGCAACCGGCAGCTCGGTCGCTCGAGTGAACGTCATCTGCGTAAAGGGTAGAGATCGGCGGCCTTTGGGCCGCGCTCGTCAACGAATCGCAGTCATTCGTCTGCGACCATCTTCGAACCGTTTGTACGTGACCCCGGCGAATTTCCCCGCGTCCAGCGACAAACCCGAGGTTTGTGGTATCAATTCCGGCCTCTGATGGGAGAGTCAGGAGGGAGTAGCTCGGTGGGGCGATCTTGGGGCAGGTCGAGAAAGGGGCTGGTGTCAGATGAGCGATAAGGAAATCGGTCTGCTCGGCGACGAGGTTCCGATTGCCGAACTCGATGAATTCAGCGGGCTGATTGCGGAAGCTCAGGAGCGGGGCTATCTGACCTTCGAGCAAATCGCCGCTTCGCTCGAGGAGACCGAGTTCAGCAAGGAGCAGATCCAGGAACTACACACCTACCTCGAGGATCAGGGCATCGATATCGTCGATGCCGACGGGCAACCGGCCCGCGCAGAGTCCAACGGGGCTGAGCCGAGCCCGGCGGCGGTCACACCCCAACCCGACCAGCCACGCCGGCCGGAGATTGACCTGACCGTTGAGCCGAGCCTCGACTCGCTGCGCCTTTACCTACGCGCGATCGGGCGCGTGGAGTTACTCACCGCCGAGCAGGAGGTGTCGCTGGCAAGGCGGATCGAGCGCGGCGACATGCGGGCCAAGCAACAGATGATCGAGGCGAATCTGCGTTTGGTGGTGTCGATCGCCAAGAGCTATCTGGGCCGCGGTCTCACCTTCCTGGATCTGATTCAGGAAGGATCTATGGGCCTGATCCGCGCCGTCGAGAAATTCGACTATCGCCGCGGGTACAAGTTCTCGACCTATGCGACCTGGTGGATCCGCCAGGCCGTCACGCGCGCGATCGCGGACAAGGGACGGACCATCCGCATCCCCGTCCACATGGTGGAGCGGCTCAACAAGGTAATCCACGTCGAGCGACAGCTCGTCCAACAGTTGGGACGCGAACCCACCCCCGACGAGATCGCCCACGAGCTCGACACCACGGTGCGAGACGTGCGAGATGTGCTGCGCATGGCTCAGCAGCCTGTGTCGTTGGAAAAGCCCATCGGGGAAGAGGAAGACTCAGAGCTCGGCGACTTCGTCGAGGACCAGACGGCCGAGTCGCCGTTTGAGCTTGCCGCCGAGCGGCTGCGCCGCGAGAACCTGCGCCGCGCTCTTGCGGCACTACCCGAGCGCGAGCGCGAGGTGATCGAGATGCGCTTCGGCCTGGTAGGTGAGAGGGCCTACACGCTCGAGGAGGTCGGGCGTGCCTTCAACGTCACCCGTGAGCGGATCCGGCAAATCGAGAACCACACGCTCAAGAAGCTCGAGGCCCTGCCCGAGGCCCAGCGGCTCAGAGACGCCTCTTAGCAGCGCATCTGCTCAGCTGGTCCTTATCTGAGGTAGAGCCAGCGTAGGCATACTCGCTGCCGGGTGAGTGCATGAAGGACCTCTGTCGGCGACGGCTGCTGATCGCGGTGCCACTCGCCGTCGCCCTGCTCGCGGTGGCGTGTGGTGGGGTGCCGCGACCAGGGCCACGTCCCTTGCATCTGAAGCACTGGCCCACGCATCAGGGGCCCGTCCCAGGGGCGATTCACAAGATCAAGCACGTCGTGATCATCATGCAGGAGAATCGCTCGTTCGACTCCTATTTCGGCACCTACCCCGGTGCCGATGGGATCCCAGGCCTCGCCGGCAACCCCGGCCGCCTGCCCTGCGTTCCAGACCTGCAGCCGCACAAGTGCGTCAAGCCGTTTCACGACCGACAGGACCGCAACCTGGGAGGACCTCACGGCGTCACCAACTCGATCGGGGACATCAACCATGGGGCGATGAACGGGTTCATCGCCCAGCTGCACCGAGCACTGCATCGCTGTGGAGGGAGCCTCAACCCGTCCTGCGGTCAGGCATCGGGTCCCAGGCCGGACGTCATGGGCTACCACACCGGTGCCGAGATCCCCAACTACTGGCGGTACGCGCGCGACTTCGTGCTTCAGGACCACATGTTCGAGTCGATCGCGTCGTGGAGCCTGCCCTCGCACCTCTGGCTGGTCTCGGAGTGGTCTGCCCATTGCACGGTTCAGGGGGATCCATGGAGTTGCCGCAACGCGCCCCAGCTACCGGGATTTCCACCCGACTCACTTCAGAACAAAACCGGTAGTCGCCCGGACTACGCCTGGACTGACCTCACCTACCTGCTGCACAAAAACCATGTCAGCTGGCGTTACTACGTGTTCAGGGGCCCAGAGGCCGACTGTCCGAATTCCGCTGCACTCACGTGTGCGCCCGGGCACCAGGGGCCCCACACACCAGGAATCTGGAACCCGCTGCCCTATTTCGACACGGTTCGTCAGGACCATCAGCTAGGCAACATCCAGCCGCTTGCTCACTTTTTCGCGGCCACCCGCGCGGGCACACTGCCCGCGGTTTCGTGGATCGCCCCAAACGGGCACGTCTCAGAACATCCGCCAAACCTCGTGTCCGCCGGTCAGACCTACGTCACTGGCCTGATCAACGCGATCATGCGCAGCCCCGATTGGAAGTCGACTGCGATCTTCTTGGCCTGGGATGACTGGGGCGGCTTCTATGACCACGTCGTGCCACCACGCGTGGATGAGAACGGGTACGGACTGCGCGTACCCGCGTTGGTGATCAGCCCCTACGCCAGGAGGGGTTACATCGACCACCAGACCCTGAGCTTCGACGCCTACGTCAAATTCATCGAGGACGACTTCCTCAATGGACAGCGGCTGGACCCCCGCACCGACGGTCGCCCCGACCCCCGTCCAGACGTGCGCGAAGACGCGCCCCAGCTGGGCAACCTGATCAAAGACTTCAACTTCCACCAAGCCCCGCTGCCACCCGTCATCCTCTCACTCCACCCCAAAACCGACCTGACGAGGCCACCGTCAATTCCGTTCCTTTAGGCTCGGGAATGGAGTGACTAGTTGCTGTCGATGCACCTCACCGTCGCCAACTCAGATCCCGCCCCAACCACTGGGTGAGTCGCGCGTCGTACGGTTCGAAATGCGCCTCCAGCTTCGTGCGCGCCGCCTCCGGCATCGCGCGGCGCGGCTGCACGTTCTGAGCGTCAAACCGCGGATAGCCGCGACGGGGAAGACCGAGGAACTCCAGGACGCCGTCGTATGCGCGCTCGGGCTGCTTAAAGAAGAAGCCACTGTCTATGACGTGGATGCGTTCGCGGCCAAACAGGGTCTCCAGTCGCTCGAGCTGTTCGATGTACTGACCCCGTGCCCGATAGGCGTGGTGCTGATGACTGTGACTGTTGTACAGGGGGTCCCTGAGGATTCGTTCGACCTCGCCTTGGAGCCTGACATCTTCAAGCTCGAGGGCGGCTTCGAAGGGCACATCGTCGTAACCCAGCGCCACCTCGTGAGCGTGGGCTGAATGGGCCCTCTGCACCGGATCGCGGATGAGCACCAGCACCTTCACACCTGGCAGATCGCGAGCGATTCGCTCGCAAGCCAATGGGTGGAACATGTAGTACGGGCTCGCTTCGAATGCGATTGGTGAGATGCCGGTTGTCCGCTTGATCCATCTTGCGCGCGCCGTCAGCGCGAAATGCGCCCGATACCACGAGACGCCTCGGTCGTAGGCGACATCGAAGTAATGCACCTCCTTGCGAGAAGCGTTGAGCAACCCGGGGTGCTCGCTGAGAGCGCTGAACAGCGTGGTGGTGCCGCAGCGCTGGGCGCCCACGATCACGAGCGAAGGGAGCATCCGTGCCGGCGAGCTCATACGCCCAGGCGTCAGCGAGATGGTCTGCGCCACACGTGTGGGGCGCGACGAGCCGTTCGTCAGCCTCACCTGGGCCAGGTCGCCTTTCATCGCGGGAATCAACCACGCCCCGGGGCTCCCCAGCCGGGCGCCGGCGTCTTCTTGGCGGTCCGCAAGATCGCGGGCAGCGAGTTCGGCGAGGTAAAGCAGCGCGGTCAACCGGGCTTCCCGGGCATCGACGTTGAAAGGGCCGAGCAAGCCGGCTGCCCGGATGATGAGGTCGCGGGCGGCGCTGGCCGGGGTTCGTCCCTTCCGCCACACCTCGGTGCGCAGCCAGTAATGGAGAGCGTCGAACCCGAGCGGTACGCCCACGGTAAAACGCTCCCAGTCCCACACCAAGAGACTCCCGCGCGTGCTCGCCATGTTCCAGGGACTCCAGTCCCCGTGCCAGGAACCGTATGACAGCACGGCGTTGCCGCCTTGGTCGTGGAACATCTCGAGTGCGGTCTCCAACGTCGCACGCTGTGGCTCGTCCGGAGCAGTCGCCAGACGATCCAACAGGCGCTGCCAATGTTCGGCATCCGCGGTGCTGTGCTGTTCGATCCCGGCGACGCCTGCGACCTCCTGCATCGCCTCCCACAGCTGAGCCTGTGGCACCCCGTGGCGGCGCAGCATCACTTCAAGCGGCGTCAGGACGAGCACCTCGAGTCCGTTCCACGATCCGTGGTGCAACACCCGAGGAACCGAGACTGTGCGCAGTCCGGCGGTGGCAAGCCGGTCGAGCGCGTCTCGCTCTGCCCGCACCAGCTGACACGTGAGCGGGTCAACGCCGATCTTCGCGAAACCCACCGGGGCGCCTTCCGGTGTCAGCAGTTGCAGCACCGGCTTGCGATTGGCGCGCGCATCGCTCACGTACATGCTCAAGCAGAAGTCACGTCCGAGCACCTCACGAAGGTACGAAGCGATTGTCGGCGAGTCCGGTGGGGCGTCGATCCGGAGCCGATCCGGGAACAGGCTTGTGGCTGCGTTGCTGGTGACCGAAAGCCAGGTCGCCCACTTGCGTAGGCTCGAGGTTCGTGACCCGGGTTCTCCGTAGTGCCGGACGGCGGCTGCGCCAGCGCGGCGATCAGCCGGAAGGAGCAGTCGCGGGTCGGCGTGCCGCGGTAACACGATGAGCTCCCCTGTCTGCGGCGCCGCGCCGGCCGCAGGCGAGCCGGTCGTGTCGCTGCGTCCCCGGCCCGAACGCGTTACCTTGACCTGTGCCGGCTCAGGCCAGAGCAGCTGACATATCCAGTTGAGATATGCAGCCCGTTCTCCTCCGGCATCGGGGTGGTTAACCACCAGCCGGGCGCCCCAAATCCCGCTCAAGCAGGGTCATCCGGGAAGTACTCTATCCCACGCGCCCAAGCGGAATCTTGCCGGCCGACGTCGAAGAACGAGACACCCTTCATCCAAGTGCTACGCCCGCCTTCACAGTGAGCATGTCAGAGCGACCGAAAGTTCTGGCGCTGCTCGGGACGCATTCGATGCCTCCATTCATCGACGATCTCGGCGAGCGACACCGAGCCGGGAACGGGCCGCGGCCATGGCTGCTCGAGCTCCCAGTCGATCTGACCCAGTTGGATCAGCGGTTTCTGTCGGGTCCTCCGCGCCCCTTGCTTTGGATCTACCGGAGGCTGCCGATCTGGCTCGCGCAGGCGATAGAGGCAGTCCGAGTATGTGGCCGCTACGACGTCGTGTACGCCTGGGGAGCAGAGCGAATCGCACTCGGATTTGCGCTGCTCGCAAAGCTGACCCGCAGGCGGGTTCCACTTGTCTGCCAGTTCACCTGGATTACCCAGCGCAAGAAACGCTGGTTCATCCGCCTCGTCCGCTCACAGATCACGGTCCTTCTCCTCACACCCCCCAGCCAGGCCAAGTACGCCGTCGAAACGATGCTCATGCCGCCCCGCAGAGTCGCGAACATCCTCGAGGGCGTCGACATCGATTTCTGGCGGTCGCCCGAGGAGGTGGAGCAGCAGATCGTATGCTCGGCTGGACGGGAAATGCGTGACTACGGCACTCTGGTACGTGCGCTCGAAGGCACGGACATTCCCTGTCGCATCGCCGCACGGCTCACGCGGGGTAAGGATGACAACTGGCGTCGTGCGCTCGGCGACTGGGGGGAGAAAGCAGATCTCCCGGCGAATGTCACGTTCACGCCACAGCTCAAGCCCACCGAGCTGCGCGAGCTGTACGCGAGGTCGCGCTTCGTCGTTGTCCCGTTGCTCCAATCCGACACAGACAACGGGATCAACGTTCTCTTAGAGGCCTGGTCTATGGGAAAGGCCGTGATCTGCTCCGATATCGCCGGCTTGTCCGAGATCGTCATCGATGGGTACAACGCACGCACAGTTCCGGTCGGTGACGCCGATGCGTTACGTGGGGCCATCACCGAGTTGTGGGAGCACCCGGAACAGGCCGCCGCGCTAGGCGCCAACAGCCGCAGATTCGTCGCCGAGCACCGCCGGCTAGATCAATTCATTGGCCCGCTCGGAAGCCTGCTTCAAAAGGTTGCCGCAGGCCAAACCTAATGTGCTTTATACGCTGTGAGACCCTGGCTGCCGGTGCTGGCGACCAACAGGTATTGATCGGCGAAGACGGGTTGGCCGAAGATGCTGGCCGTGCCGTAGGAAATGGTCTTCAAAAGCGCGCCGGTGGAGGCGTTAATTAGGAACACGCCATTTTTGTTGTCAGTGGACCTGTATGACTGGGCGGCGATGACGCCGGCGCCGTCCATCCCGGGAGTGCCGATGACCGGCCCCGTTACTCCTCGCTGCCAAATGATGGCGCCGGTGGCGGGGTTGACCTTCCGCACCGAGCCTTCGTAGGCCTTGCCGTTGATGGTGGTGCCGTCGCTTGCGACATACAGGTGTGAGCCGTCAGTGATGCCTGCGGCGTTGCATTGTCCGGGTCCCTTCGTCGAGGGGTTGCCGAGCTGCCGCTCCCAGACGGGCCCGGCACCCAGGTTTGAAGCACGCAGCGCATAGAAGTAGCCGTTCTTGTTGCAGGCGCCGGCCATTGTGGTGGTCTGGCCATTCACCTTCGCCGACCAGAGACTCACGGATCCCCCGAAGTCGCTGTCGTTCACCTGTTGTGCCTTGGGGACCTCCCAGCTGCCCATCTTGGCCAGGGAGGGACTGATCTTGATGATCGAGAAGCCCAGACTGCCCTTGGAGCCGTTGCCGGTGGTGATGTAGATCGCGCTCTGGTTACCCGCCGGGCTGGACCAGATACTGGCCCCCTTGGTGCCGGCCGGCGTCGTCCAGAACGTGCCCTGGCGCGTCCCGGTGGTTTGGCTGAACGATGCCAGTCCCGCCCGTACCAATGGCGCGTCGCATTGAGAGCTGATCCCCACATAAACGTTATGGTGGAAGATGAGCGGTGAATCCCAGGCGTAGTAGTCGTTCACCTTGGTCGACGGAATCGCCACCTTCGTCGGAGGCCACACGTCAGTGCCGGTCGCGGCGTCCATGGCGTACAGGTAGCCGGACGCGCCGTAGACATAAACAGTTGGTTTGCCGGTGGTGGGATCGGGTGCGACCGTCGCGGTCGACGTGAAACCCGCGGCGCTGCACGTCTTGTGGGTCACGTAGCCAATGAAGCGTGACCAGATTTCTTGCCCGGTCGTCTCGCTGACCGCATAGAAGGAGCCGTTGCGGGCGCCGATGTAGACAACTCCGTCATAGACGGTGGGACTCGACCAGAACCCCCCTAGTTTCGACGCACCGGGGGGAGGGGTGAACCTCCACGCCTTTGACAGTGTCGAGGCGTTTCCGGGTGTGATGCTCGTTGCAGCGCCGTTCGTCGAGGTGTGTTGACTCGAGAACAGGTACTGCGTCCAGTTCACAAAGCTCTGGGCGGTCGCCGGCGAAACCGCCACGCCGATGGACATTGCCGCGACAGCAACCGCTATAGCCATGAATTTCCGCACTCTTGCCTCCTCCTCGGGATTGCCCCGCCCTCCCTCGCGCCCCTACAGAGAAGATACCTGCCGCCCGCGCGAGGCGTCGCGCCAGCGATGTTGTGATGATGGCCGGGCGTCGTGGGCCGATGCTCAGCGCCGCCAGCTCGGCGGCCGGCCGAGCCAGGTCGCGAGCTGCTCGTCGTAGGGCACGAAGTAATCCTGAAGCGCACTTCGCAGTGCCGGCGGCATTGGCGCGCGTGGACGGGCGTTGTGGCGGTCGAAGATCGGATCGCCGCGTTGCTGCAGTCCTAGAAATTCGAGCACCGCATCGTAGATCGGCTCGGGTTGTGAGAACCAGTCCCCGCTGTCGATCACATGAATGCGGTCTCGGCCGAAGAGCCGTGCCAGACGAGATAGCTGGTCTGCGTACTTACCGCGCTCGCGGTACGCGTGGTGCTGGTGGCTCAGGCTCACGTAGTTCGGCTGCGCAACGATGCGCGCGGCCTCGCCATCGAGACGGAGCTCCTCCAGTTCAAGGGCGCGTTCGAACGACTCTGTCTCGAAACCGCGTGCGGACTCGTGCGTGTGCGCCGAGTACGCGCGCTCGACCGGATCGCGGACAAGCACCAACAGCTTAACGCCGGGCAAGTCGCGCGCGATTCGCTGCGGGGCCAGCGGGTGAAACATGTAGTACGGGCTTGACTCGAAGGTCAGCGCTGTCATGCCGCTGCTCTGTTGCGCCCGCCGCGCATGCGCCTTGAGCGGGAAGTGGGCTCGGTACCAACTCATCCCGCGGCCGTAGTCCGTGTCGAAGTAGTGCACGCCCTTGTGCAGCACCGCTTTGAGGATCGCCGGATGCTGGCTGAGCGCGCGGTACATCGCCGTGGTCCCGCACCGCTGTGCCCCCACGATCAGAAAGGCAGGAAGCATGCGCCCACGGTTGGTCAGCCGCCCCGCTGTGAGTGAGATCGTTTGCGCCCCTCTCTTGATGGCGGGTCGAGATGGCGCGTACGCCGTCACGTGATCTCCGGTTGACCGTCGCTTTTTCGCAGCCCGCGCGGGGCAAATCCTCCCCGGGGGATGCGCGGTCGCGGGATCATCGACAGCTGGAGCCGGTTTCGTCCGCGCCACAAGCCCACGCCGAGAGCCGCACAGCCCGCCGCCACGGCCAGTATCTGCGCTGCGACGCCGTCGCCGAGGAGGACCCGCACCAGGAACGGAATCACGCCGAAGCTCACCGCAGTCAGCGCGCATGCGGTTATGGTCGCCCTGCCGAACGGATGTATCCGAACGATCCACGCTAGCTGCGCCAGCGGAATCAGGTTTGCAGCCACGATCGCGGCGGCCCACCCAATCGCCGCACCGATGATCCCGTAGCGGGGGATGAGTATGAGGTCGACCCCCACGTTCACCCCGAGCGCGGTCAGGCCGTTGGCCAGACTCAATGCGCTACGCCCGGTGCTCGTCAGCACCACATCGACCTGGCCGCAGGCGCTCGCCAGCAGAGCTGCGGCGCCGAGGACGATGATCACGTCCGACCCGCCGTGATACGAATGGCCGAAGATGCTCAGAACCACCGGTCCAAAGCTGATCGCCAGCAGGTACAGCGGCCACGTCAATAGCACCAGCCAGGCCGTGGTCGTCTTGTAGACGGTGCCGGCGCCGACCCGGTCACTGAGGCCGAACTGCCTGCTGAGCTGCGGTTGCGCGGCCATGCTTATCGCTTGGTTGCCGAGCTGGCCCACCACGAGGAACCGCGTTGCGGCCGTATAGATCGCAGCATCGACCGGACCGCGCATGATGGCGACCAGCACGATGTCCAATCGCTGGATGACCTGTTGTGCCCCGAGCGCGAGCGCGCGTGGCAGGGTGAACAGCCAGAAGCGACGCGGACCTGCGTCGGACCCGGCTGGGCCGCGGCGATGCGGGCCGGTGTTTGCCCGCGCTCGGCGACGGATGCGCCGGAGCCAGATCCACGCGACAGCGGCCGGTGGGATGTACGCGAGGGCCCAAAGCGGTGCCAGCAGGGCAGCGGCGCCCAGCAGCGCCGCGACCACCACTGCGAGTAACTGCAGGACCGAGCGACAGATCCGGTCGAGCGCAACCGTCGGACGCATGTCGCGATAGCCGCGCGTGGCCCCCAGCAGAGTGTCCAGCAGCACAGCGAACGGGAGCGCCGCGGCCAGGGCACGCAACGCGTTCGCGACGGTCGCCGGCGAGGCGCCGGTGGACTGGTGGCCGGCGAGCATCGCCCGCGCCAGCGGCTCGGCAAACGCGAGCAGCAGCGCGGCTCCTGCGACCGAGGTGACGATCACCGGCAAGATCGCCTTGCGCAGCATCTCTGACGTGCGGTGCTCATCCCCGCTCGCCCGCAATCGGGGGATGAAGTAGACCAGGCCGTTGTACGCGCCGAGTCCCGCGACCATTTCGACGATCAGGAACAGCGAGGTGGCGGTGAAGAAGGCCCCGGCCGCCGGGCGACTGAACGCCCGCGCGACGAGCACCGTCACCCCCAGCGTGGCAACCGCAGAAACCGCCGCGCCCCCAAGGTTAAGCGTGCTACCGCGTGCGATCTCGGCGATGCCGGCCGCGTCGGATGGCGGCCGGTTCTGCGCCGGTTTCTCCCGGGGCAAACCGGCCCGGGGCGGATCTGTGGTGTTGGTCACGCGATCGGCTCAGATATCACCGCGGCCCGTTCCGGAAGGCGAGGCTGCCACGCACCCGTCGAGCGCGGTACGGACTGCCGGCGACGCTCAATCTCGTTGCGCCAGAGCATGGCGTACGCGAGCATCGTGAAGGCAAACGGCGCGGAGAGGGCGGTGTAGCTGATCATGTAGAGCAGGGACAGCACCAGCGCGATTTTCCCTGCGTAGCCGTAGGGCGTACGGTCGCGGCGAAAGCGCCAGATGCCACCGGCGAAGAAGGCCACGTACAGGATCGTTCCGACGATCCCGTTGCAGACGAGCAAGAGCCAGAGCTGTCCTGTGCTGCCTACCTCCTGTTGCCCGCACTGGGCGCATTTTGAGTTGGGGCCGACCGAGATCGACTTTTGGCTGCCAATCTGCTTGCGGGTGTCGCCGTAGCCGATCACAGGTGAGGCCAGCCCGTCCCTCACTGCAAGGTTGTCCAGGTCCGATCGGAGATTGACGCTTCCGCCGTTGGAGAGGCGCGAAGCGATGAGGCTGGGAACAGGCGTCGCGAACGCGATCACAGCAACCACCAGCAGACCGCCGGACAGCGTCGCTACCAGCGCGCGCGGGCGCCTGCCCACGAGCAGGACCAGGAGGAAGGCCAAAGCGATCGCCGCTCCCGCCCAAGCGTTGCGGTTGAGCGAATACAACAGCGGAACGATTGCGATGACCACGACCGACGCCACGAACAGGCGCCGGCGTCGGGTCCCGCCCGGCCACCAGCCAACGATCAGCCACGCCATCAAGAGGGTCAGACTCGCGCCCCACGCGTTGGTGTAGTCGAACGGCGCCTTCGGTCGTGCATGGCTGGCGCCCGCGACTCCCTGCACGCCCTGCACCTGGGCAAGACCGGGATGCGTCACAACCTGGACGTAGGTATTGCTCCGAATCGAATGCGGCAGCAGGGCCCCAACCGGAGAGTTGAATGAGAACTGGGGCCTGGCCATCCCGGCGAGGCCCCCGATCACCGTGTAGATCGCCACCAGTCCGAGCATCCAGGCGAGACGCCGCCGCGGAAGCTCGCTCTCGGTGAGGTTGCCCACATACAGGAGCAGGACCGTGATGCCGACGTACGTCGCGTTGCGGTACAGATATGCGAAAACGCGATGCGAGACCGGGCTGGGCGTCGTTCCCGGCGCCGTCAGACCGAGGACGGCAATTCCGGCAAACGCGACCAGCAGGAACGCCAGCCAGATCCCGAACCCGGGTGGCATCCGCAAGCTGCGGCTGTTCTGAACCCGCCAGCTGATCATCCGGATGACCATGGGGATCGCGAGGATGATCCACATGAAGTCGGCGAGGCCGAGTACCCACCACAACGGATAGCCGACGAGGAGAGCCGTGACCGGCCAGGCGGGATGGCGCGTCAGGTTGAGCGGCAGCCTGCGGTTGCTGGACGACTCGCTGCTATCGGCCAGGCTGATGGGGAGTATGCGGCTGCTGCTTGACTCTGTGGTGCTCGCCACCGGCGCCGTCTATGCCCGGATCGCGAGCTTGCCCAGCTTTGGCTCAGCCCCGTGGCTGAGCGTCGGCTGGAAGCTCGCCGCATGGTCGAGGCGAGGAACGACCACCGATCCCAGCACCGGGACGCGGATGCGCTCCAGATGGCGCAACAATGCCTCGACGTCGTTGCGTCTCGTGATTGAGCTCTCGACCACCACGATGGCGCGATCCGCAAACTCCGCGAGCGCCAGCACTGGGGATCCGGCTCCCCCGCTTCTCAGCGGAGACTCGATGATCACGTACCGCGCTTGCGCTCGCAAATCAGTCATCAGGTTGCGCCGACCGTCGTAGTTGTGGCGCACCGCGGCGCCGGCGCCGTTCGTCCCCGGACCAATCACCCGCAGGTCTGTCAGGTGCCCCGGGGTCTGCGTAGCCGCGTCGATGCTCGCGTCGCCCGCGAGCAATTCGGCTAGGCCCCTGTGACGTTGGAGCCCCAGCAGCTCGGGTACCAGGGTGGCTCCGGGACCTGCACAGATGAGGAAGACGTTTGGACGCACGTCGGCGAGCGCGGCGGCGAGGTTGGCCGCAACCGGGCTGGTTCCCTCCTCCGGGGAAGCGCCGCTCACAAGCAGCACGAGACTTCCGTCGGTCGGGATGGTGGCCACGTAATCTGCGAGCTCGGCAAAGTTCGCAACCGACTCCGATCCGGTCAAACGAAGGTCACGACCGGCTTTTCCGCGCTTGCTCTTCAGGTAAAGCAGGGTGGGAAGTCCGTAGATGCGCTCGACGTCGCGCGCGTCGTGCAGGCGGTCGTCGCGCAGTTCCCACCAAATGGCCGCGATCAGGCCCAGGAGCAGACCGGCCACCAGTCCGCTGGGAATTATCAAAGACTTCTTCGGTGAGCTCGGCGAGGTCGGTGGGCTGGCGACGTTTACAACGTGCCCGGCCATCGTGCTGCTCGGGGCCTCAAGGCCCGCGAGGTCGGCCGTGAGTGTGCTGATCCGGCTCACCACGGCGTTGAGTTGAGCGTTGGCGGCCTTTGCCTCGAGCTGACGGGTGATCTGGGTTGAGGCCGTCGACCCGGGTATCGCGCGCTGCTGGAGATGTGCCCGGACGACCCCGGGCAGGAGCGAAACCCCCTTTGAGTGCAGTGCCGCCAATTGGCTCTTGATGGTGCTTGCCGCATCGGTGCGCCGAGTTGAGAGGTAGGCCGCGGCGACCGCGTTCGCGCAGGCGGCAGCGCGGGGCCCCGTCGACGCATCGCAAGCGATATTGAGCACGGTCGTATTGGGTGGCACCGTGACGCTGATGGAGCCGCCACCCGGGGTCGAGCCCGTCTGCTTCCCCGCGAGCGCGGTCACGGCGTGCGACTGGGCAATTTGCGCCTCGTTGTCCATGTCGACCGACGTTGAGCCCCCCTTGGTTGGCGAGCTGTCGCTGGGCAGGGCGTTGACATAGACCGAGGCGGTGGCGGTGTAGGTCTTCGGCGAGACCGCGACAACCGCAGCAGCGATGAGGAGCCCAAGGCAGGCGAGCGCGACCACAACCCGCCAGCGGCGGCGCAGAACACGGCGGTAGTCCGCCAGGTCCCAAGAGTCCGGTCTTGTCGAGGAGGTCATGTGGGCGCTTACTAAAATCCGCTTTCACAGCGGCTATGCCATGGGCCCCAATCCGAGCCCCAGTCAACCCGGATTCGTCGGGGCAAAGCTAGCACCTTTCAAATGCAGAATGGCTTGCTGTGGTATTAATTGCGCCGCAGTGTGGGGTGGCTCTCCGCGGGTGGCCTATGTCGGTCAGGGGATCTGATATGAGCGTTCGTGCGGTGGACGTCGGAGGGCTCGCTATCGATGCCCTGACAGAAGCAGAAGTTGCAGCACATGTGCTCGCAGAGCTACGGGCGGCGCGTGGCGGTCGGCTGGTGACCATAAATACGGATATTTTCCGGGCTGCAAGCAGAGATCCAGACCTGAAACGGTTGCTGCATGAATCCTCCCTTCGCGTAGCGGACGGAATGCCGGTTGTGTGGGCCGCAAAGCTGCGCGGAACGCCTGTCCCCGAGCGCGTCACAGGCGCCTCCCTGATCCTCTCCCTCACCCAAGCCGCCGCACAGGAGGGCCGCTCGGTCTATCTGCTCGGCGGTCCCCCGGGCGTGGCGGAGCAGGCCGGGGAGGCGCTGCGCGGGCGTTACCCCAGCCTCACCGTCGCGGGTGTCGATGCCCCCCCGATAGGGTTTGATGCAACCGCTTCCGGAGTCGATGCTGTTTGCGCCCGGGTTGTCGCCGCCGCGCCGGACATCGTTTACGTGGGGCTGGGATTCCCCAAGCAAGAGCGCCTAATCGCGCAAATCGCGCCGCTGGCGCCGTCGTCCTGGTTCGTCGCCTGCGGCGCCGCGATCTCGTTCGCGGCAGGGACGGCTCGTCGGGCGCCCCGCTGGATGCAACGGGCCGGCTTGGAGTGGCTCTTTCGCCTTGCCCGCGAGCCCCGGCGCCTGGCTCGTCGTTACCTGGTCGACGACCTTCCGTTCGCCGGCCAGCTGCTGACTTCATACGTCGCCCACCGGCTTGGCTGGCGAGCCGATGAAGAGTCGGCCACCGCGCCGCGCGAGCGACGAGGTAGCGACTAGAGAGGGACTGGCCGCGACGGCACTAATCCGTGCGGTGCTTGCCTCCTTGAAGTTCGCTGGGCTATCTTGACGGCGTGGAACGGACTGTTCGTGGCGCGCGGGAGCGGGCGGCGACCGGCGGGGGTGAGCTCGATCGCTGGCCGTCTGTCACCGTCGTCGTCCCCACGATGGGGGAGCGGGCGGACGTCCTCGAAGACACCCTGCGAGGGATAGCCGCCCAGGACTATCCGGGCACCCTCGAGTGCATCATCGTCTTGGACCGGCGTTCGCCGGATGCCGAGACCGGCACATCGGATGGCGCGACCAACGGCAGAGCAGCTGCGTTGGAGGCGACACGCACCGTCGCCGATGCGTGGGGATGTCGTTTGATCGACAACACACGGACCCCCGGGCTGGCGGGCACGAGGAACAGCGGCATTCTTGCCGGGACCGGGGAGCTGGTCGCTTTCTGCGATGACGACGATCGCTGGCTACCCGGCAAACTCCAGGCGCAGGTTCCCGCGCTGGCTGCGGCGCCCGGGGCGCCGCTCGTGTGCTGCGGTATCACTCTCGAATACGGTGACATGGTTGTGGAGCGGGTCCACCCTGGCACCGTCGTGACGTTCCGGGAGTTCCTACGCTCGCGGCTGATGGCAATGCACGTCTCGACCTTCCTGGCGCGGCGGGCCGCCTTGCTCAATGGTGTGGGATTGGTCAGCGAGGAGCTTCCGGGGAGCCGCGCCGAGGACTACGAACTGCTGTTGCGAGCGACCCGCCACGCGCCGGTCGTCAACGTCCCGAAGCCGCTTGTGCACGTCATGTGGCACACCCAGCGCCGGGCGATGTATGGCAGGTGGCCGATTGTTGCCCAGGCCCTCCCTTGGCTGCTGGACCGCTATCCCGAGTTCCAGAGCGAGCCCGCAGGTTACGCTCGCATCGCCGGGCAGATCGCCTTTGCGGCGGCCGCCAGCGGCAATCGGGCCATGGCCTGGCGGTGGGTCCGGCGGACGGTCCGTGCGCGCCCGCTCGAGCCGCGGGCCTACATCGCGCTCGGAGTGATGTCGGGGGTCGTCACTCCGGACCAGGTGATCCGCTGGCTGCACCAGCGGGGCCGTGGCCTGTGAGGCGCACGTAGCCGTAACGAGCCAGTAGGGGAAACGTCGCCGCCGTGACCACGTGGCGGTGAGCAGGGGGCATCGCTGTCTGCCACCGCTCGTCCGGCCGTATGGCGATCCGGCCCGTGGAGAATCGCAGGCCGTGACCGGAGACCGTGTGGGCCGGCGCAAGCTGCGCCCAGTGCCCGGCATCGTCCTCGCCGAGGAATCCGAGCGACCCGTCCTCGACGGTCAGCCCGGCAAATGAGGCGATGTCGCGGAGCACCGCCGCGGGCGTGTGGACGACGTCCTCATAACGCACTCGCATCATCGGTGTGTCGGTGCGGTCCATCAGGTGCATCAAGGCGTTATGGCCGGTCCACTGAGCGGCTGAGCTGGTCGGTCGCAATTGCCGCATATAGGCTTCGACCCCCCCGTCGGGCCGGGCCGCCCGCTCGCCCCAGGAATAAGCCACCGCGCGGCTGTCTCTGACCACGTGGATCACGCGTACGTCCAGTCCGGCGGCTTTGCTCAAACAGAAGGCCAGCGACGGATGCTTGCTGGAGTCGACGACGGCATCGCAGCCGACTACCTCACTGACGGCGCTGTAAAGCCTCCGGTAGTAACCGACGTACTCTTCATGGGTCCTTCGCAAACCCGAAGGCAGTGTCGGTCCGGCCAACAGCGGCACGAAGCGGTTGCGATCAACTCCAGCGCGCAGGCGCGCGACGCGGAGCGGATCGACGCTGAACCAGCCGCCGAACCCAGCGTCGCCTACCTGGCGCCAGAAATCGCATTCGGCGAATGGCACCCCGCATCCGCAGCGTTCATTGTGGACAAGGCTCCGGTGCCACAGATGAACGACTTCGCCCACGGCACAGGCCCCCGGGAGTTCGCCGACGAGCCGCTCGAGGAGCGTGCTCCCACTGCGTCCAAGGCCCGCCAGGTAGATGACCCTGGGCACGGTACGTGCCGCCCGGGGCGCGGTCCGTCCCGCGGCCGCCACGGTGTCCGTGGTAGCCGGGGCGGCCGTCGTGCTGTAGCTAGCCGTGACAGCTAGCGACTGATCAGCCATACGGCAAAAAGCAGATGCCAGATAGCCCTGATACGAACCCACAGGTCTGGCTGTGCCCCTCGTTGTCGCTGGCGATCCAGAGACCCGCGTGGGTGAGCAGCATGTCGTCGGCACCGTTCCCACGGGATCTCTCGTAGTACCCGGAGGGCGGATTCCCCTTGCTCAGGTACAAGTCTCCGTTGGCGGGCGAGAGTCCCTCCATCCCTGGGGCGTTATAGGCGCCGGGACCCTGATAGTTGCAGCCGTTGATGTTCATGGACCAGCGCTCGTGGCCGCCGAAGTAGGCCGTGCCGGCGTCAGCCGCTGTGCTGTACAGCGAGTCGCAACCAGTGAAGTTCTTCCAGATGGGGAATACAGAGCTTTGGGTGGCCGGGAACGCCGCCGCCACGTCGCACAGCCCCTTCAATGGAAACGCGTTGGGGGGCCGGCCGAGATAATTGCGGCCGGTAGTGGCGATGTAAATCGTGGAGTCATCGGGTGACCAGGATGCTGCCTTGACATAAAACGGCTCGTCCGTCACGCAGTGATTGTTGAAATCCCGGGAGGTCCAGCCGGTCACTTTCGCTTTGGAGCCGCCCACGTTCAGCATGAAGATCTGCTGGCGGCCTTTCCCTCCAACCGACGTGAAGTCCCCCATCACCATGTCCAGCTTGCCGCTGTGGCTGAGCGCCTGGTTGTAGATCTTTGTCGCGTTGAAGCCAACACCTTTGAATTGATAGTGACCGCTGATCTTCAGATGGACGAACCCGTCGTCCTTTCCGGTCGTCGGGTTGAGGCCGGTCATGTACGGGTTAGCCGAGCTCCCATTTATCGACTTGTAGCTGCCGCCCACGAGAATGTGGTGGCTCAGCGCCAGAACTGTCTGCACCGCGCCGGCGGCGTTGTGACCGAATGCCTTCGCTACTGAGCCGGTGCTCGTGTTGACGGCGGCTACGTTCTTGGCCGCTGTGCCGTTGACCGAGGTGAAACTGCCGCCGATGTAAGCGCGCGAGCACTTGCCCGAGCGGAATGCGATTGAGTTCACCTCACCGTTGACGTTCGGCGCCCACGAACTCACCGTGAATGGGGGAGTCGCCTGGAAGCTGAAGGCGTTGTGGCGCGTGTAGTCGTGGGTGCCTTGGAGGATGTGGGAGAACGTTCCAACCGCGTACATCTTGCCGCCGCACTGAACCAGCTGACGCACCTGTTCGGTCGGCTTGGAGGTCACCGAGAAATGCGGGGTGCCCGTGAGCGGCTTGCGCATCACCCCAGTACCCGGAGGCGGCAACCCGCCGCCGACGCTGCCGGTATTCGCTTGAGCAGCCGCACCGCCCAGAGTCATCAGTGCTGTGGCCGCCCCGAGCGCGATGAAGTGCCTACGCATTCCCCGTTACCCTCGCTTTCGCGCGTGCCTCTTGGTCAGTCGACCAGCGTAGCGAACGTTTGGGGACAAGGCTGGGCGAATGCCGTCCGTCTAGACTCGGGCGACCACTGGCGGGGTTCCCGAGCGGTCAAAGGGACCAGACTGTAAATCTGGCGGCTCAGCCTTCGCAGGTTCGAATCCTGCCCCCGCCACTTGTCGCTCGCGCCGGTCCGAGGGCGGTGCGTTCGACGGGCGCGCGCCGGCCCGAGCGCGATGTGCTCGGCGGGCAGCAACTATCCTCGGGCCCCGCATGCCCCTCGAGGAGCATCAACGTTCGCGAACCGGCCTGGACGGCGCCGATGACGATGCCGTTCGCGGCGATGGCGCCCGTTTCGCACGGGCCCGTGGCGTCCTGCTGCGCGTCGACACGCAGCCTGCGCTGCTCGACGCGGTGCGGAAGCTGCGGCGCCACCTCCCGGGAGACGAGCACTTCGGCGACCCGCTATCGACTGCCGGGGTGAAGCCAGTCGAAGTGCTGGCGCGGGGCGTATCCACGCTGTCGCCCGAACGAGAAAGCCTCGCCCAGGAGCTTGGTATGGCCGGGCTTCAGGTCTGGCAGTCGCTGTCCGAGGCAACTGGGCGCGGGCAAGGCGGGCAGCCGCTGGCGCTGTTGTTCACCGATCTGGTGGGTTTCTCCTCGTGGGCTCTCGACGCCGGCGACTCGACCGCACTGGAACTTCTGCGCGAGGTGGGAAGAGTGGTCGAGGCCGCGGTTCACTCGAACCAGGGCCGGATCGTCAAGCGACTCGGAGACGGTCTCATGGCGACGTTCGTCGACGCCGACTCGGCAGTGGAGGCGGCTCTCGCGGCTCAAGAAGCTCTCGCGGAGATAGAGGTCGACGGTTACCGACCGCGGTTGCGGGCCGGCGTCCACGTGGGCCGACCGCGCCTGCTAGGCGGCGATTATCTCGGCGTCGACGTCAACGCCGCCGCGCGCGTCGGCGACGCCGGGAGTGCCGGCGAGGTGGTTGTCTCCGACAGCGCAGCGCGCGAGCTCGATCCCAAGCTCTTCGAGGTCGGGCCCTCAAAGCGGCTTCGCGCAGAGGGGGCGCCCCGGGGGCTTCAGGTGGCGCGGGTTACCCGAGCGCACTGAAGCGCCGCGGCCCGGGCGGGCTGTCTAAGTGATCCGAGCGCACTGAAGCGCCAAGCCCGCGCGGTCTAAGATCCCAGCCGGCGGATTCCTAGGCTTTGAAGAAGGCCCACTCGCCCGCCCTCTTAGCTCAGCTGGTAGAGCACTTCCATGGTAAGGAAGGGGTCGTCGGTTCGAGTCCGACAGAGGGCTTCGTGGCAGATTCGACCTAGCGCGGGATTGCCCGTGATTCCTCGGGTGTCTGCGTGCAGACGTCTGGTCCAAGACCGGATGGCGTTCCCCATTTCTGCAGTGCGGGTTACATACGAAAAATCAAGCTCGGAGGTGAGCATGCTCCTCGCACTCGCAGTCATCCTGTTGATCCTCGCCGTGATTGGCGGGTTAGTAGTCCATCCGCTCCTGTTCCTGATCGCGATCCTCGCGCTTCTCGCCTTCTTTGCCAGCCGCGGGGGGGCGCACTTCTAAGACCTCGGCCAGGAGCCAGGGTGGGCATCGGTCAGCCCGCCGAGGGGCGCGGCGGGCTGACAATTGGTCGACGGTTGGAGATTTCGAGGCGACAGCCTTCGAAACTTCCTTCAGGGCGGCCGTCGTGAGCAGTGGCGAAAACTTGGTGCGCCGAACCGGACTGGGGTGCGCCGAACCAGATTGCGACTAGCTCATCACC
>Ga0070741_10004685_pt1 | contig 31645 bp, 30 predicted proteins | sample Coa_R1_4_FD_66440 | JGI IMG/M metagenome (GOLD analysis project Ga0070741, IMG submission 66440) | Surface soil microbial communities from Centralia Pennsylvania, which are recovering from an underground coalmine fire - Coalmine... | ecosystem: Environmental > Terrestrial > Soil > Unclassified ... | reverse complement strand
ATCCTCCCGGGCCGTCCTGCCCGATGCGGGGGGATGGAGGATCCCGTGACGTGGCGCGCCGACGAAGGGGCGCCGGCCGTGGCTGGCGGGGCCGTGGCGCCCGCCTCGGGGAACGCGGCGGCGAGGACGCGCGGAGCCGGTTCCCCCGCCGCCTGATCGGCGGCGCCCCGGGGAGCGGTCACCAGGCGGCGAGGGCCTCTCCCGGGAGCGAGCGCGTCTCGCCAGCCGCCCGGCTGGCGCCCTGGCGGTCCGGTGCCCGTCCCGGGACGCGCGGCGCGTGATGACGACCGTGCGCGACCGGCTCCGGAGGACCGTGCGGGCGGCGCGGGCCCGCGTCAGGGCAGGGGGCTGACCGCGATCGCGATGTTCTCGCCGCGCTGGACGCCGTAACGGAGGCGGACGGCCGAGCCCGGCTCGATCATCGCCAGCCGCGCACCGAGCGCCGGCGGGACCCGATAGGTCTCGCCGTTGTCGAGCCGGATCGTTCCCGCCGCGCGGTCGACGTCGGTCACGACACCCTCGGTTTCCTGTCCCTCGACCGTCCAGCCGGATGGCGGGCTGGGTCGAACCGTCGTGGGCGGCGCGACCGGGATCTGGGCGCTCGCCGGAGCGGCCACCGCGATCGCCGTCGTGGTCACCAGGAGGAAGGTCCGGACCTGCTGCATCGTCTCGCGGGAGGTGTGCAGTCCCTGTGCCGCACTCTCGGGGGCGGCGCGGGGTCGCCGGGCACGGAGGCCTGCCAGGCGAGCCCGGGACGGGGACGCAGGTCCGGGCCCACCCCCGCGTCCGTCTGTCGCCGTGACGCCACCCAGGCGCACGCGGGGATCCACCCCTCGCACGCGCCGAGGGCATCACCGTCGCGCGAACGGCGACCAAGACCGGCTACCCCTCGAAACGGAGTCGAGCTGGCGCCGGCGCCGCTCGCGCCTCTCGCGAGACCGGCGTAACGTCGAAGGGCACGGGCTCGAGAGCCGGGCGGGGGGTGCGGCCGTACCACCGTCGCCCGGCGGGCCCGCTCGTGGGGAGCGTGTTCGCTGGGTCGCCGCGAGCGTCGGATGGGTGGCACTGGCGTTGCACCCCTCGACACCGCTCGTCCGGGCGCTGGCGTTCCGGGGCTCGCGGCTGACCCCGGGCGCGCTCGAGGCACAGACGGGAGGGCTCGAGAGCATGGCGGACCTCAAGCGCCGCGCGGTGGACCTCGCCGGGCCGGGTCGTTCCGCCGGGGTCGTCCTGGCGGTGGCGCTCGCCTTCGTGATCGCCATCGTCACCGAGCTCATGAGAGCCGGCGGGGACCTCGGGCGAACCCGGCTGCTGCTCGCGACCGCCGCGGCCGGGGGGATCGCGCTCGTGATGGTCCATCGGGCGCTGACGACCCGGGCTCGGCGCGGCCGTCCCCTCCATCCCGCCCGCGACCGGCGCCGCGGTCCGCACCCTGATCCGGCGCGCAATCGTCCCGACGCGCGCGCCGCCTGACGGATCCGCGCGGGTCGCCCGTCCGCCGGTGCGCGCCCGCCGGGGCTGATAGACTCGAGCCGTGCGCTACTACGCCCTGGCCTGCGACTACGACGGCACGCTCGCGAGCGGCGGGCGCGTCCCGCCCGAGACGCTGGGCGCGCTCCGCAGCCTCCGGGAATCCGGACGCAAGCTGATCCTGGTCACGGGCCGGCGCCTTGCCGATCTGCGGACCGTGTTCCAGCAGCTCGATCTCTTCGACCGGGTGGTGGCCGAGAACGGCGCCGTCCTGCTCGCCCCGGAGCGGCGCGAGGAGCGGCAGCTGGCCGAGCCGCCCGGCCCCGAGTTCGTGCGCGCGCTGGCCCGCCGGGGGGTCGCGCCCCTGGCGGCCGGGCGGGTGGTCGTCGCGACCACGCGTCCCCACGAGGTCGTCGTGCTGGCGGTCATCCGCGAGCTCGGGCTCGAGCTGCAGGTCGTGTTCAACCGCGACGCCGTCATGGTCCTCCCGTCCGGGGTCAACAAGGGCACGGGGCTCCGGGCGGCGCTGGACGAGCTCGCCCTCTCCCCTCACAACGTGGTCGGTATCGGCGACGCCGAGAACGATCACGGCTTCCTCGAGCTGTGCGGGTGCGCCGTGGCGGTGGCCGACGCCCTGCCGGCGGTGCGGCGGCGGGCGGACCTGGTGACCGCCGGCGGGAACGGCCGCGGCGTGGTCGAGCTGGTGGACCGCCTGCTGCGGGACGACCTGGCCGCCGTCGGCGCGCGGCACCTGCGGCTCGGCCGGACGCCGGACGGCCGGGAGGTCCGGGTGCAGGCGCTCGGGGAGAACGTGCTCATCGCCGGCACGTCGGGGGCGGGCAAGTCCACGCTGGCCGCCGGCCTGCTCGAGCAGCTCGGCGAGGGCGGCTACCAGTTCTGCATCGTCGACCCGGAAGGTGACTACCAGGCGCTCGAGGGCGCGGTGGCGCTCGGGGACGCCGGGCACCCCCCGAGCGTGCGCGAGGTCGTGCAGCTCCTGGAGAGGCCGAGCCAGAACGTCTCGGTGAACCTCCTGGGGATCGGGCTCGATCACCGGCCGGCGTTCTCCGAGGAGCTCCTCATCGCCGTGCTCGAGCTCCGGGCCCGCACCGGCCGCCCGCACTGGATCGTGATCGACGAGGCCCATCACCTGCTTCCCGCGAACTGGGCGCCCGCGGCGCTGACGCTTCCCCGCGCCCTCCACGGCGTGCTGATGATCACGGTGCACCCGAATCACGTCTCGCCGGCCATCCTGTCGGCGGTGGACGTGGTGATCGCGCTCGGCAAGGCGCCGCGCCAGACCCTCGGGAACTTCGCATCCGGGCGGGGGACGCCCGTCCCCGACGGCCCCGCGCTCGACGACCTCCCGAGCGGCGAGGCGCTCGCCTGGCGCCCGGCGGACGCCCGCTCGCCGGTTCGTTTCCAGGGCGTCGTGCCGCGCGCGGAGCGCCGCCGGCACCGCCGGAAGTACGCCGACGGAGAGCTGCCGCCGGAGCGGTCGTTCTACTTCCGGGGGCCGGAGGGAAAGCTCAACCTGCGGGCCCAGAATCTCCGGATGTTCCTCCAGGTCGCCGACGGCGTGGACGAGGCGACCTGGGTCCACCACCTTCGAAGCGGCGACGTCGCCCGCTGGCTCCGGGACGCGATCAAGGACCCGGACCTGGCCCGGGCGGTCGCCGCGCTCGAGGACCGGGAGCTCAGCGCCGCCGAGAGCCGCCGCCGGGTTCGGGCGCTGATCGAGGAGCGCTACACCGAGGCGGCCTGAGCCGCCCTCGGCTCCCCGCCCCGGGGCGCGCGGCAGCGCCGCGCCGCCCGGCTACGGGCCCTCCAGGATCATCCGGCGATACGCCTCCGCGGCCGGGAGCTTGGCCCGGGCGCCCTGCTCCCGCGCCCAGTCCACCAGGAACTCCGCCGGGTCCCACTCGCCCATCTGGCTCTTGTGCTCGCGGAGGGCGGCGATCTTGAGCTCGAGGGTCTCGGCGATGTCGACCCAGGTGTCCGGCCGCTCGGCGCCGTGGATGTAGATCTCCCGCACCTCGTGGGGCTCCAGGCCCTCGGCGAGCAGCTCGGGGAAGATGAGCCGGGTCCCGGCCGAGGGGAAGACGGCGTCGAGCGCCGCGTCCGCCGCCGCGCGGTGGTCCGGGTGGTTCAGGTACGTGGAGCCGTAGTACCGGACCGTCGGATCGCCGCAGACGACCGCGTCGGGCCGGTGGCGGCGCACGAGCCGCGCGAGGTCGCGGCGAAGCCCGATCGTGGCCTCCAGGGTCCCGTCCTCGTAGTCGAGGAAGTGCACCGTCGCGATCCCCAGCACCTGGCACGCGCGGCGCTGCTCGGCCTCGCGGATCGTGGCGAGCGCGGCCCGGGTCATCTCGGGCGGGGTGAACCGGTTCGAGCCCCCCGCGCCCCGGGTGATGCACACGGTCACGATCTCGGAGCCGGCACGGGCCCACTTCGCGAGCGTGCCGCCGACCGTGAATTCCTGGTCGTCTGGGTGCGCGTGGATGCTCATGACCCGGCGGGGCGGCGCCGGCTCGACGCGCGGCGGCTTGGTCACGCCGTGCTCGGGGACGCCGGGACCCTGCGGCTCGGACGGCTCGCTCATCACGGCGCCGGCGCGTTCGGCCACGCGGTTCGGGCCCGGGCCGTCGCGAGGTCGGCGGGATCGGCCGGCCGCCATCCCCGATCCCGCTCGGGCACCGGGTGACGCGTGCCGCCGACGACCAGCGCGAGCGCGCCGTCCTCCTCGACCAGGTACGGCGCGAGCTGCTGGAGGGCGACGCGGCCGAACCGCGCGGGAAGGGCGGCGCGGCGCACCCGGCACCCGAGCCGACCGCCGACCACCTCCAGGGTCGCGGGCTCGAGGGGCTCCCGATGGTCGCCGGCCAGCCGGAGCTCGAGGCCGGTCGGCCCCGCGGCCCTGTCGAGCGGGTGGACGCGCTGGACCACGAGCGGCGTCTCGTCCGCCTCGAACCAGTTCCGCTCCCCCTGGCAGACGACCAGCCACCGCCCGTCCGGCGTCCGCTGCATCGCCCGGACGAAGAAGCGGAGCGTGAGCGGGTCCAGCACCTCGCTGCCGTCGTGGAAGACGCGGCCCTCCGCGTCGACCCGGTAGTGGTACTCGCGCATGTCGCTCCATTGTAGCCGCCGCCGACACGGGAGCGCGGCCCGGCGTCGGCGGCCGGGTTCGTGCGAAGCTGGGGGCGTGACCTCCCGGATCGGGACCGCCGCGGACCTCCTGACCCGCGAGCTGCTGGCGCGCTGGACCCGACGCCGGAGCGAGCGGGCCGACGCGGTCCTTGGCGCGATCTGGCGTCGCTTCGTCGAGGCGGGCGGCCCCGTGCCGGTCGCCGGGGTCGTCGGGGAGCCCGGTCCCGGGACGCCGGTGGCGGGCCGCGGGACGGCGCTCGCGCCGCGGCGAGCTCGCCCTTCTCCCGTCTGAACGCGCGTGGCATTCTTCCGGTCGGAAGACGCGATCCGCCCCTGGGGCCGGGCGAGCGGCGACCGGGAGCGCGTGGCCCTCCCGCTCGGGGAAGCGTTCGAGCTCGCTGGTCGTGTCCCGGGCGGGCTGCTCGCCCCGGCCCGCCCGGCCCTGATCGTGGCGACCGCGCCCTGGCGCGCGCCATCGCCCTGGGGGAGGATAGGCGAGGGAATTCGCGGCCGCCCGGCGGCGGGCGGCGGTCCGGGAGAGGACGCTCATGTCGACGCTGGAACCGATCGTCTCGACCGCGTGGCTCGCCGCGCATCTCGGCGAGCCCGACCTGCGCGTGCTGGACGCGACGTGGTACCTCCCGAGCCTCGGGCGGGACGCCCGGGCGGAGTTCCGCGCCGCGCACGTTCCGGGCGCGGCGTACTTCGACATCGACGAGATCGCCGACCACGGGACGAGCCTGCCGCACATGCTCCCCGCGCCGGCCGCGTTCGCCCGGGCGGCCGGCGCGCTCGGGGTCGGTGACGGCGACCGCGTCGTCGTCTACGGCGGCAAGCACCTGATCGCCTCGGCGCGCGTTTGGTGGATGTTCCGCGTCTTCGGGCACGAGCGGGTCGCCGTCCTCGACGGCGGGTTCCCGCGCTGGCGCGCGGAAGGTCGCCCGGTCGAGGCGGGGGAGGCGCGCCCGGCCCGTGGCGTCTTCACCGCCCGGCTCGATCCGGCGCGGGTGGCGGACCTGGCGCGGGTGCGCGCGAACCTCGATCGGCCCCGTGCCCAGGTCGTCGACGCCCGCGCGGCCGGGCGCTTCACCGGCGCGGACCCGGAGCCCCGGCCGGGACTCCGGAGCGGCCACGTCCCGGGGAGCGTGAACGTGCCGTACGACCGGCTGTTCGATCCGGCGGCCGCGACGCTCCTGCCGTCGGCCGGGCTCCGGCAGGCGTTCGAGTCGGCGGGCGTGGACCCGGCCCGACCGGTCATCGCCACCTGCGGGTCCGGCGTCAGCGCGTGCGTCCTGGCGCTCGGCCTGCACCTGCTGGGCGGCCGGGAGGTGGCCGTGTACGACGGCTCGTGGAGCGAGTGGGGCGCCCGGGAGGACGTGCCGGTGGCGCGGGGCTGAGCGGTGCCCAGGCGGCAGGTCGAGCTCGACCCGATCGACGCCCTGGCGGTCCTGGACGAGGAGGGGCGGGTCGACGCCGCGCTCGACCCGGGCCTCCCCGCCGACGATCTCCGGCGGCTGTACCGGACGTGCCTGGTGGCGCGGCGGTTCGACGAGCGCATGCTCGTGCTCCAGCGGCAGGGGCGGATCGGCACGTATCTGCCGGCGCGCGGACACGAGGCCGCCGTCCTCGGCAGCGTGTACCCGCTCCGCCCCGGGGACTGGCTCGTCCCGGTCTGGCGCGAGTGGGCCGCCTACATCTGGCGCGGCTGGCCGCTCGAGCACCTGATCCTCCTCTACGCGGGGTACACGGAGGGCACCCGCGTCCCGGACGGCATCCGTGATCTGCCGGTGTGCGTGCCAATGGGCACCCACGTCCCGCACGCGGTCGGTCTCGCCTGCGCCGCCCGCTACCGCCGGGAGGACAGCGCGGTCCTCTGCTTCTTCGGGGACGGCGCGAGCTCGGAGGGCGTCTGCCAGGAGGCACTCAACTTCGCGGGCGTCTACCGCGCGCCCATCGTGTTCGTCTGCATCAACAACCAGTGGGCGATCTCGATCCCGCGCGCCCGCCAGACCCGCGCGCGGACGCTGGCCCACCGGGCGCTCGCCTACGGCTTCCCCGGGCTCCAGGTCGACGGGAACGATCTCCTGGCGGTGATCGTCGCCGTCCGGGAGGCGCTCGTGCGGGCGCGGCGCGGGGACGGGCCGACGCTGATCGAGGCGGTCACGTACCGGCTCCTCGCCCATTCGACCGCGGACGACCCGACGAAGTACCGCGACGAGCAGGAGGTGCAGGCCTGGGAGGCGAAGGAGCCGCTCCGGCGGCTCAGGCGGTACCTCGCCGCCACCGGCGTCGTCGACGATGGGCTTCACGCTCGCCTGGACGCCGAGGCGGAGGCCGAGGTCCGGGCGGCGATCGAGCGCGCCGAGGCGCGGATGGGCGCGGCGGGCCTCCTGGAGATGTTCGACCACGTCTACGGCGATGTCCCGGCGGAGGTCGCGGCGCAGCGCGCCGAGCTGGCCCGCGAGCTGGGGGAGCCGGCCGGCTAGCGCGGCGTCCGCGCCTCGCGGGCGGCCCAGGAGGATCGGAGCTCGGACCGCCTCCCCGCACCGACCCGCGCCGGGCGCCCGCCAACCGCCCCCGGCGCGCCCTCGGACCCGCGCCGCGGCGCCCAGCCGGGCGGCCGTCTCGCGGGGCCGGGTCGAGATCCCGGCCGACACCGCGCGCCGGCTGGGCGTTCGCGGCGGGGACGGCTCTGGCGCGAGTCCCCCGGACGGGACGGCCCGGCGGGCGGACCGGTCACGCCGCCGTGCCGGGGCGCCGGTCTCGCCGGAGCAGGAAGTTGATCCAGGAACTCGACCCCTGGAGCGCGCGGTCGGGCGGAGGGACGTAGGTCGCGAGCGCGCTCACCCGGCCGGCGGCGCGCGCCCGCGCGTGGACGGAGACCCAGACGCACGGCTGGTCGATCACCTCGCAGCGGCCGAAGTAGGTCCCGCCGCAGGGTCCGTTCCGGAGCCGCTTCGGACACGTCTCCGGGCAGACGTACTCGAGGTGGCCGAGCACGCAGTTGCCGCACGCCCGGCAGCCGAAGAGCGGGCGCTTGACGGCGAGCTCGAGCCGCTCGACCGCGCGGCCCACGGCGGGGCGACGGTCGGCCCAGGCGGCCACGCGCGCCAGGACCCGCCGGAGCGCGCTCTCGCCCCCGACGGGCGCGAGCCGGGCGCCGGCGTCGAGGAGCCACGGGAGCGCCCGGCGCCACGGCGCCTCCGCGTCGGTGGCGACCGCCAGCCGGGGGAGGCCCGGGGCCGCCGTCGGCGCGCGGCCCGCCGGCAGACCGATCGGCCCTCCGGTCGGGGCCGGCCCGGCCCCCGGGCGGCCCGCCCGGTCGATCGCCCGCGCGCCGGGGTCCCCGGGGGAGCCGCCGGGCGCGGATCCCGGCGCGCCTCCGGGCGGGCGCGAGGGCGTCCCGTAGAGGTAGAACCCGCCCGGGGGCCCGTAGGCGAGCTCCGCGGCCAGCTCCTCCCAGCGCGGCGCGAGCTCGCGCGCCCGCCGGATGATCCAGAGGACGTGGTCGGCGTCGTGCGTGCCGCCCAGGTACGCGCCGGCGTACCCGAGCCCCCGCAGGATCGCGACCATCCGCGCCGCGCGCTCGAGCCGCGCCCGGAGGCCGCCATCCCGGGCCTCCGCCTCGCGGCGGACGACCTCGAGGAGCGCGGGGGAGACCCAGCAGCCGGGCGGCTCGCCCCCGGCCATCTTCTCGGCCGCCCGCGGGCCGAGCACGTAGACGTTGCCGAGCACCGGCGTGCGGAGGCCGCGCTCGTCCAGGTAGCGGCGGAGCTCCCGGAACTTCTCGGCGTCCCAGCCGACCTGCGTGATCGCGACATCCGCCCCGGCGGCAATCTTCTTCTCGAGCTTCAGGTACTGCCACGCGCAGTCCGCCTCGACGTACTTGAACGGGGAGACGGCGACCGCGACGTGGTACGGGCGGCCGCCGCGCCGCAGCTCGTCGACGAGGGCCACCAGCTGGACGGAGTCGAGGTCGAACACGGGGGACTCGGGGGCCGGGCCGCCCGCCCGCGCGCGCGGCCAGTCGCCGGTCAGCGCGAAGACGTTCGTGATGCCGAGGGCGTGGAGGTCCTCGAGGCGCTTCCGGAGCCCGGCCCGGTCCTGCCCGACGCAGGTGAGGTGCACGTTCGGCGTGAGCCCCCGCGCGCGGGCCGCCGTGCCGACGCGGAGCGGGTCGTGGCCCATCGCGCCCCCCGCGTAGCTGGTGATGCTGCCCGCGACGACGTCGGGGACCCGCGCCAGGCGCGACGCGACCTCCAGGAGCCTCGCCTCGCGCTGGAGCGCCGAGGCCACCAGCTCGACGACGAAGCAGAACCGGCCGGCGGCGAGCGCCGCGGCCAGCGGGTTGCCGGGCCCGCGATCGGCGGCGCCGAGCGGGGTCAGCCGCCCAGCTCCGCCCGCACGAGGCGCGTTCCCTCGACCATCGCGCAGAGCTTCCCGAACGCGACGTCCCGCGGGAGGTGGACCAGGCCGCAGTCGGGGTTCACCGCGAGCCGGGCCGCCGGCACGAGGGCCAGCGCGGCCCGGATCCGCTCGGCGACCACGGCCGGCGTCTCGACCTCGTGGCTCTTCACGTCCACGACCCCGAGCCCGAGCGCGAACGGGGGCTCGAACTCCTTGAAGAGCCGGACGTCGTCCTCGCCCCGCCGCGCGAACTCGAGCGTGAGCTGGTGGACGCGGGCGTCCAGGATGGCGGGGAAGAGATACCGGTAGCTCCCCTCCCACGCCGGCTTCCCGTAGCGGTTGCCGTAGCAGACGTGGAGCGAGAGCCGCGCGCCCACGCCGTCGACCAGGGCGTTGACGGCCCGCACCCCCCACGGCAGGTCCTCGGGGAACCCGGAGTAGTACGGCTCGTCGATCTGGATATCGGTCGCGCCGGCCCGGACCAGCTCGCGCAGCTCCAGGTTCATCACGCGGGCCAGGTCGAGCGCGAACGCCTCCTCGGTCGGATAGTGCTCGTTCCGGATGCGCTTGACCAGCGACAGGGGCCCGGTGATGGAGATCTTGGCCCGCCGGTCGGTGAAGCGGCGGAGGAACCGGAGCTCCTCGACCAGCCCGAGCGAGCCGGTGGGGAGCCGCCCTCGCACCACGCTGTCGTAGAAGTCGTAGAAGAACTTCTTCGACGCGAGGTCGACCTGCACGCCCGGGAGCCGGGTCGTGAAGTGGTCGATCATGTTGTCCCGCCGCAGCTCGCCGTCGGACACCACGTCGACGCCCGCCACCTCCTGGTCCTTGATGGCCGCCTTCACCGCGGCGTCGTGCATCTCGTCCAGGTCGTGCCGCGAGAGGCGGCGGAGGAGGTAGTCGTTCTTGGCCCGCTCGAGCCAGCCGGGGAGCGAGTAGCTCCCCACCACCGCGGTCGCCAGGATCGGCTCCGGCATGCGGCTGCCTCCGTGCCTTGCCCGCGTCAGTCGCGGGGGGTCGTGTAGAGGATCGACGTCCGCGACCCCGGCCGGTGGCGGAACGGCGCGAAGTGCACGTCGTACCCGGCGCGGGCGCCGATGGCGCGCAGGAGGGCACCGTTGACCCAGTTCACCACCGAGCCGTCGAGCTTGCCCGGTCCCCGGAACCCTTGACGGTACTCGTGCATCCCGGCGACGAAGATGTCCTGCACCTGGAGGTACCCGCGGGGGTGGAGGAGCGGCACCGTGTGGATGAAGCTCTCCGCCGCCCCGCGCGAGAGGTGGAACCGCACGTCGTCCGGCGCCTCGGCGAGGAGGTCCTCGAGGTGGGTCCGGTCCAGGCCCGGCGGGAGCGGGACCTGGGCCACGTCGTCCAGCCGGACCAGCCGCTCCTCGAGCCGGAGCGCGTCCCACGCGGCGCGCCAGAGCGCGACCGCCCGGGCGCGGTCGCCGAGCGCCTCCGGGCCGCCCCGGAGCAGCTGGTCCAGCGCCGGCGGCAGCGCCTCGACCGCGAGCCCGGCGGCCGCCGCGACCGCGGCCGCGCGGTCCCGCGGCAGGTGCGCGCGGACCTCCACCAGGTAGAGCCGCCCGTCCCGCCGCACGAGTTCGTCGTGCGGGAGGTTGTCGTACACGTTGGTCAGGTGCACGTGGAGGATCTTGTACCGGAGGAAGCCCAGCGTCCTGAGCGGGTTCAGCGCGTCGAGGGCGAGCACGCTCACGACCTCGGCGTGCGCGGCGACCGCCTCCATCGCGCGGTCGAGGGTCGGCAGCGAGTAGTCGCCCAGCAGGAAGCGGAGCCGCGGGTAGTAGCTCGTCCCGCGCTCCTCGTCCAGCGCGCGGAAGCGATCCAGCCAGAGCGCCGCCCGCTGGCCGGACCCGACCCCGATCTCCAGGGCGAAGATCTCGGCCGGCAGCTGGCCCTTCTTCTCCAGGTCCCGCAGCAGGGTCCAGAACTCGGCGACCGAGTCGGCCACGGCCCCCGGGTGGTTCGCGTCCGAGCGGCCGCTCGGGAGGGCCTCCTCGAAGCGCCGCCCGGACACGGCCTCCCAGTCGGCGACCCGCTGCCAGAAGAGCCGGTTGAACCGCCAGATCACCCCGTCCCGGATCGGGGTCCAGTCCTCGAGCCAGAGCGGTCCGGCAGCCGCCTCGGCGGGCTCGTCGGCCGTCACGCCCCCCAGCGCTTCGGCGAGCGCCGCGCGGAGGCCGGCCGGGTCGGCCCGGCGCAGGTCGACCGCGATCTCGGCCAGCCCCAGTGGCTGCCCGGCCCCGTCGACCGCCCGCCGCAGGGTGACGGGGTCCCGGAAGTTCGCGCGGTACTGGATCCAGTCGAGGTGGACCCGGAGGCCGGGGACGACGCGCGCGTCGACGAGCCCGCCGGCGAGGAGCTCGAGCAGCGTCCGCACGACCTCGCCGGCCCGGGCCTCCCAGTCGGGGGCGCCGGGCCCGCCGGGGCCCAGGTGGTTGACGTGCAGGATCATCGGGGCGCGCTGCGGGCATTCTGGCGAGCCGCGCCCGGACCCGTCAAGCCGGCGGCCGCCGCGGGCCGCCGCCCCGCTCCCGCGAGCCCGGAGCCCGCGGCGGCCCGCGCGCGCCTCGCGGCCGCGTCCCCGCCCGGGCGCGGCCGATCGCCCGCGCCGCCCCGGAGCCCGGCCTCGCACGCGCCCCTGGCGCGTCAGGCGGTGCCCCAGACCTCCCGCGCCACCCGCACGACCAGGTCGAGCTTCGCCCACTGCGCGGCCTCGGAGAGGAGGTTCCCCTCCATGGTCGAGGCGAAGCCGCACTGGGGGGAGAGGGCCAGGTGCTCGAGCGGGACGTAGCGGGCCGCGGCGGCGATGCGGCGCCGGAGGTCGTCCGGCGACTCCAGCTCGGGGCGCTTCGTGGAGACGAGCCCCAGCACGACGGTCTTCCCCCGCGGGACGAACCGGAGCGGCTCGAAGGTCCCGGACCGCTCGTCGTCGTACTCCAGGAGGAAGCGGTCGACGTCGAGCGTCCCGAACAGCCGCTCCGCGATCGGGTCGTACCCGCCCTCGGCGTACCAGTGGCTCCGGTTGTTGCCGCGACAGAGGTGGATCGCCAGCGTGACGCCGGGTCGCCGGACGCCGGCGAGGCAGGCGTTGTCCGCCCGGATCGCCTCCTCGAGGGCGGCGTCGGGGTCGAGCCGCATCTCGGTCCGGATCCACTCGCGCCACTTCGGGTCCACGTAGTAGCTGTAGCGCGGGGCGTCGAGCTGGACGTAGTGCGCCCCCTCGGCGACGAGGGCGCGGACCTCGGCCGCCAGGATCGCCGTCACGTCCGCCAGGAACTCCGACGGGCTCGCGTACGCCGCCTCGGAGACCCCGCGCTTGTAGGCGATGGCCGGGAACTGGGTCGCGCTCGGCAGCGTGATCTTGATCGGCCCCGGGCTGTGCTGCCGCAAGAACGCGAGCTCGTGCGCGGCCAGGCGCCGGAGCGGCCGCAGCCGGGCGGTGACGATCCCGGTCACGCTGCTCACCGGCGCGGCGACCGTGGCGCCCGCCTGCCACGTGCGCGCGACCGCGTCGCCGTGGTCGAACCCGGCCACCGCGTCGGTGAAGTCGCTCATGAAGTGTTTCCGGCGGAGCTCGCCGTCCGTGAAGATTGGAAGGCCGAGCGCCTGCTGGCGCGCGAGCACGCGGAGGATCGCCGCGTCCTCCAGCTCGCGCTGCCGCCCGGGCCCGACCGCGGGGTCCAGACGCGCCCGGAGGAGCTCCGGGGGCCGGAGAAAGCTGCCGACCTGATCGGCCCGGTAGGCGCCGGCCGTCATGCGGGCGCGTCCCCCGGCGTGCGGCGGCCCTGACCCTCCGCCTCGGCCAGCTTCTGCAGCACCTCGGCGCCGAGGTTGGCCGCCGGCAGGCCCCGGAACAGGTACGCCAGCCCGACCACGGCCGAGAGCTCCTCCCACGAGGCGCCGGCGCGGCGGGCGGCGACCGCGTGGAGGCGCGCCGCGTCGCTCATGAGCGCGAGGAGGATCCCGAAGAGCATGAGCTGGCTCGTCTTCGCGTCGAAGCACGCCGGGTACATCGCGCGGAGGCGCGCGGCCTCCTGGAGCCGCAGGAGCTCCGGGTCGATCCGCGCGCCCAGGTCGGTGCGGGCGAGGATCCGCGGCGGCACGAACCCGATCAGGCGCTCGTAGGGCGCGCGCAGCTCCGCGATCTCGTCGTCGGAGAGCCGGCGAGGCGGCAGGGGGCCGGAGCCGTCGGGCGCCGTCATCGCTCAGCGCTCCTCCGCGTGGGCGCGGCTGTCGGGCGCCGGGGCCCGGGGCCCGTCGGCGAGCCCGGGCGCGCCGGTGTAGGTGAGGACGCCCATCCCGGTCACCCAGGGGGCGATCGGCTCGTACGCCAGCACGCGGCCCCGGGCGCCGCCGGCGGCGCCGGCGACGGTGAGCCAGCTGCGGATCTCGTGGGCGCCGTTCCCCGCCGCCTCCACGTCGGCGTCGCGGAGCTGCAGGATCTCCTCGGGCCGGCCGGCGGCGAGCCGGCCGAGGAACCACCGGTCGAACTCGGCGTTGATGCGGCCCATCTCGGGTCGTCCCACCCAGTGCGACAGCCCGCCGGCGCCGATCAGCGCTACCCGCGCGGGGGCCGGCCAGGCCTCGATCGCGCGCCGCAGGACCTGGCCCAGGCGGAAGCAGCGCCGGAGGGAGGGCATCGGATGCACCGCGCAGTTCTGGATGATCGGGACCACCGGCGTGCGCCGGTCGCCGTCCAGGAGATGGAGCACGGTCATGATGCCGTGGTCCAGCCGGAGCTCCTCCGAGAACGCCGGGTCGAAGTCGGCGGCGAGCGCCTGCTCGAGGAGCCAGGTGCCGAGCGCCCGGTGGCCCGGCACGACCCGGGGCGGGATGCGCAGCCACGACTCCGCGGGGCCGGTGTGCTGGTCGCCGATGCCGATGCAGAACGGCGGGAAATTGTCGAGGAAGAAGTTGGTGAAGTGTTCGTTGGAGCAGACCACCAGCACGTCCGCGCGGGCGGCGGCGAGCTCGTCGCGGAGCGCCGCCATGGCGCCGTAGACCCGCGCGCGCGGGCCGGCCTCGGCGGTCTCCGGCGCGGCGGTGATCGTCGGGGCGTGCGAGGCGGCGACCGCCGCGACCAGGCTAGCCACTGGTCTCCGGCCGGGCCATCGCCGCCAGCGTCGCGCGGTAGGCCTCGCGGGAGAGGCAGGCCCGGGCGAAGGAGTTGAGGAGCACGGGGTGGACGCCGAGCTCGGCCAGCGCGCGGACGTCGGCCCCCACCAGCGCGGCGCGCTCGGCGTCGGTGAGCCCGTACGCGGCGGCGAGCGCGGCCCGCTCCGGGTGCGGCGCCTCCGGCGGGCCCTTCGGGTTCAGGTAGTCGTAGATCGCCTTCTGGAGCGCGTAGAGCGCCACCGCGCGACCTCCTCGCTCGCGGGCGCGATGCGCCGCCCCGGCCCGTGTTGACACGCGCAAGCCGGTTTGGCTACTGTCAAACACGATTCGCGCCGCGCTGTCAAGCTCGCGACCGCCACCTGAGATGCTGCTGGTCGAGATCCCCGCCGGATGCGCGGCCGGCGGTCGCACGCACTCCCGCGAGGGCGAGGAGTGCCACGACGCCGCGCGGGTTCATCGACACCACGATCCACGAGCGCCGGGCGGCCGCCGGCCCGCACCCGCCGCGCCGCCCGGGACGGGGCCGGTCCGGGCGCGCCGCGTCCCGCCCGGCCGGCGCGAGGAGGAGCGTGCGATGAGACGAGGCGCATGGGTCACCGCGGTCGCGCTGGGCCTCCTGGCGGCCGGGCTGGGCCGGCCGGCCGCCGCGCAGGCGATCCGGGTGGGGGCGGTGGTGCCGCTCACCGGACGCTACGCGGCCGGCGGCGCGCAGGTCCGGGCGGGGTACGAGCTGGCCATCGAGGACGTGAACCGCGCCGGCGGCGTCGCGGTGGGGGGCCGTCGCGCGCCGCTCGAGCTGGTCCTGCTGGACGACGAGTCCGACGCGACCAAGACGGTAGCGCGCCTGGAGACGCTCGCCGCCCAGGGGGTGGTGGCGTACCTCGGCGGCTTCGGGTCGGATCTCCACGCGGCGGCGGCATCGGTCGCGGAGAAGAACCGGGTGCCGTATCTGGGCGTCGCGTTCGCGCTCCACAAGATCCACGAGCAGGGATTCCGGTACCTGTTCTCGCCGTTCTGGAAGTCGCCGGACATCGGGAAGGAGCTGGTGCCGCTCCTGGCCTCGATCCCGGCCGGCGATCGGCCGAGGCGGGCGGCGGTCTTCCAGGAGAAGACCGACTGGGGCCGCGAGATGGCGGCCGCGTTCGTGGAGACCGGCAAGGCGGCCGGCTACGAGGTCGTCGTCCACGGCGAGTACGCCCCGGGCGCGAAGGACTACTCGGACCTGATCCTCAAGGCGAAGTCCGCCGGCGCGGACGCCCTCCTCGCGCTCCCGACGCCGCCGGACGGGATGACGATGGTCAAGCAGATGCGGGAGCTCGACTGGGCGCCGAAGCTCGCGCTCCTGATCCGCGCCCCCGACCCGCCGGTCTGGGCGAAGAACCTCGGCAAGGACGGGGACTACGTCCTGCTCGCACCGGGGTGGCACCACGCCATGACGTACCCGGGGGTCGCGGAGCTCAACGCCGCGCACCAGCGGCGCGTCGGACGGCCGGCGGATCCGATCACCGGGCCGGCGTACGCGTGCGTGCAGATCCTGGGCGCCGCCCTCGCCCGGGCCGGCGCCGCGGATCGCGACCGCGTCCGGGACGCGATCGCCGCCACCGACCTGACCACCGTGATCGGGCCGGTGAAGTTCCGTCCGGACGGGACCGGGATCGTGCAGTCCGTCTTCGTCCAGTGGATCAACGGCAAGCAGGAGCTCGTCTGGCCGCGCGAGTTCGCGACGGCCCCGCTGGCGTACCCGGCGCCGCCGTTCGCGCAGCGGTGAGCCGCCTCCCGGCCGGGCGCTGATGCCCCTGCTGCGCGTCGAGGGGCTCTCGAAGGCGTTCGCCGGGGTGCAGGCGGTCCGGGCCGTGACCTTCACGGTGCCGGAGGGGGCCGTGGTCGGGGTCATGGGCCCGAACGGCTCCGGCAAGACGACCCTGTTCAACCTCATCGCGGGCGCCCTCCGGCCGGACGGCGGGCGGATCCTCCTGCGAGAGCGCGACGTCACCGGGTGGCCGCCGCACCGGATGTGCGCCGGCGGCGTCGCCCGGACCTTCCAGCACGCGCGCCCGTTCCCGGCCCTGACCGCGCTCGACAACGTCCTGGTCGCTCACCGTCACGGTCGCCGGCGCGCGGCGGACCCCGATCCCGACCGCGCGGCGCAGCGGGCGCTGGCGCTGGTCGGCCTCGAGGCGAAGGCCCACTGGCGGGCCGGCGACCTGAGCCTCGTCGAGCGGCGGCGCCTCGAGCTGGCCCGCGCCGTCGCGACCGGCCCCGACCTCCTCCTGCTCGACGAGTTCATGGCCGGGCTCACCCCGGCGGAGACCGGCGAGGCCATGGCGATGATCCGCCGGGCCCGGGAGGGCGGGACGACGCTCATGCTGGTCGAGCACATCGTCTGGGCGCTCCTGGATCTCTCGGACCAGATCGTCGTCCTGAGCGCCGGCGAGAAGATCGCCGACGGTCCCCCGGCGGCGGTCGCCGCCGCGCCGGCCGTCCTCGACGCGTACCTGGGGGCCACGCGGCCGCGCACGCCGCACGCGGGGACGGGCGGTGCTTGACGTCCGGGGCCTCGACGCGGCCTACGGGGAGCTGCGGGCGCTCGAGGCGGTCAGCGTCCGGGTCGCGGCCGGCGAGATCGTGGCCCTGGTCGGCTCGAACGGCGCGGGCAAGACGACCCTCCTCCGGGTGATCGCCGGGTTGACGCGCCCCCGCGGGGGGCGCGTCCTGTGGGACGGCGAGGACCTGGGCGGGCTCCGGGCCGATCGCGTCGTCGAGCGCGGGATCGCCCTCGTCCCCGAGGGGCGGCGCCTGTTCGGGCAGATGACCGTGGAGGAGAACCTGGGCCTGGGAGCGTTCAGCCCGCGCGCCCGTCGCGACCGGGCGGCCTCGCTCGCGCGCGTGTACGAGATCTTCCCGCGGCTGGCCGAGCGGCGGCGGCAGCCCGCCCGCGCCCTGTCGGGCGGCGAGCAGCAGATGGTGGCGATCGGGCGCGCGCTGATGGCGCGCCCCCGGCTCCTCATGCTGGACGAGCCCTCGCTGGGCCTGGCGCCGCGGGTCGTGGAGGCGGTGCTGGGCACGCTTCGCGACATCCACGCGGCGGGCGTCGGCGTGTTCCTGGTCGAGCAGAACGTGCAGGCCGCGCTCGCGCTGGCTCACCGCGGCTACCTCCTGGAGCAGGGGCGGGTGGTCGGCGAGGGTCCCGGGGCTCAGCTCCTCGACGACCCGGAGGTGCGGCGGGCCTACCTCGGGCCTCTCGCGCTGGCGCGATGAGCGAGGACCGGCGCGGCGGCGTCCGCCGCCCGACCTGGGACCGCCGTGGCGGGGGCGCCGCGAGCCCCCGGGGGCGCGTGGGGGGCGCCCGGGGCGCGTCGCCGCGCCGCGGGGCCGGGGGCTCCCGCGCGATGCCGGTCGGCCGCCGAGGGCGGGTCGCGCGCGGCGCCACCGCCGGCTCCCGTGCGGCTCCTCCGGCCGGCCGCCGCCCGGCGCGGCGATGATCGCGATCGCGCAGCAGCTCGTCCTGGGCGTGCTGCTGGGCGCCCTCTACGGCCTCGCCGCCGCGGGCCTGTCGCTCGTGTTCGGGGTGCTGCGGGTCCTGAACGTGGCCCACGGCGAGCTGATCATGCTCGGGGGGTACGGCGCGTTCTGGCTGTTCGAGCTCGGAGGCCTGGACCCGTTCCTCGGCCTGGCGGCCGTGATCCCGCTGGCCGGCGCGCTGGGCGCCGGGCTCTACCTGGGCCTGTTCCGCGCGATCGTCCGCTTCGACGAGGAGACGCGCGTCCGGACCTCGCTCCTGGTCGGCTTCGGGCTGGCGCTCACGCTCCACGCGCTGGCCGTCCGGCTGTTCACCGCCGACGAGCGGGCGATCACGACCTCCTACGCGAGCCGCCCGCTCGTGATCGGCGGGCTCGTGGTGCCGCTCGGCCGCTTCCTGAGCCTGCTCGTCGCGGTGGGCCTGGTCGCGCTGCTCCATGCGTTCCTGCAGCGGAACCGGTGGGGGCAGGCGATCCGCGCCGCCGCCGAGGACTGGGAGGCGGCGCTCCTGGTCGGGATCGACGTCCGCCGCGCGTACCTGCTCGCCTTCGGGCTCGGCACCGCGCTGGCGGGCGCGGCGGGGACGCTGGTCGCCGCCGGGTACTCGATCAGTCCGGCGGTCGGGCTCGAGTGGACGCTGAAGGCGCTGATCGTGATCGTGCTGGCCGGGCTCGGCTCCGCGTTCGGCACGCTCCTCGGCGGGCTCGTGCTGGGCTGCGCGGAGGCGCTCAGCGCCGCCAGCCTCGGCGGGGCGTACCGGGAGGTGGTTGGGCTCCTGCTCTTCTTCTGCGTCCTGGTCGCCCGGCCGCAGGGCCTCTTCGGGCGGGCGTGAGTCCCCGGCCTCTTCGGGCGGGCGTGAGTCCCCGGCCGCGGCGGGGCGTCGGGGGGGCGGCGCCGACCCTGCTCGCGCTGGTGCTGGTGGGGCTCGGGCCGCTGGTGATCGCGCGCCAGGACCGGCTGAACCTCGGGGTGGTGTTCTTCCTGGCCGTCGCGCTGGCCCAGAGCTGGAACGTGATGGGGGGCCTGACCGGGCAGGTCAACCTCGGGCACGCCGCCTTCTTCGGCCTCGGTGCGCTCGTCACGCGCCAGCTCTGGGGCGGCGGCGCCCCGATCGCGCCGGCCGCGCTCGCCGGGAGCGCGGTCGCGGCGGCGGCCGGGCTCGTGATCGGGGTCGCCGCGTTCCGGCTGCGGGGCGCCTACTTCGCGATCGGCACGCTGGCGGTCGGCGAGGGGCTCCGGATCGTGATCGGGAACCTGTTCCCGGAGGTCTCGACCCTCCCGGCGCCGGCGATCGTCGGGTACCGGCTGACGCACCGCTACGCCGCCGCGGCGGTGCTCGCCCTGCTCGCGACGACCGTGGTCGCGGCGCTCGAGGGCTCGCGGCTCGGGTTGGCGATGGCCGCGATCCGGGAGGACGAGGCCGCCGCCGAGGCCTCGGGGGTCAGCGCCTTCCGGACGAAGCTCGCGGCGGTCGCCATCTCGACCGCCCTCGCCGGGCTGGCCGGTGCGCTGTTCGCGTTCTACCAGATCAGCTACTATCCCCAGCACCCGTTCAGCCCCACCTGGACGTTCGACGCCGTCCTGATCACGTTCATCGGCGGGGTCGGGACGGTCCAGGGGCCGGTCCTCGGGGCGGCCCTGCTGGTGCTCCTGCGGGACTACCTGACGGTGCAGTGGGTCGACGTCCATCTCCTGGTCTTCGGCGTCCTCTTCGTGGCGATCGTCCTGCTCCTGCCGGGGGGGCTCGTCGAGGCCGCCGCCCGCGCGCGCGCGCTCCGGGGGCGCCTCCGCGGGGCCCCGGCCGCCCCCGGGATCCCCCGCCCCTGAGCCGCGCCCCGACCCGGCGGCCTGGTCCGGGAGAATTGCCTTGCCACCGCGCCGGCGACGCGGCATAGTGCCCCCGGCCCGGGACCGGCCTCCACGTCGCCGCGAGGGTCGCGATCCCGCACGCCGCCAGCACTGGGGACCTGGAGAACGGGGGGAGCGCGCGTGCCGAATTCGGAGAGCCTGACGACGCTCGGAGCGATCCCGGTCGGGTACGGGCCCGAGGGGATCGCGGTGGACGAGGAGGCGCGACGCGGGTTCGTCGCCTGCGCGCGGAGCAACGCCGTCACGGTGTTCGAGCTGGACGGGCGCGAGGTCGTCGCCCGGGTCCCGGTCGGTCGCGAGCCGATCGGGCTGGTCCACGACCGCCGGAGCGGCCGCGTGTTCACCACCGACGCCCGCGACGACGCGGTCTCGGTCCTGGACACCGCGACGCTCCGGACGATCAAGCAGATCCCGGTGCAGCACTACCCGGCGGGCGCCGGCCTCTACGCGGAACGGCGGAAGGTCTACGTCGGGAACACGGCCGACGGGACGGTGAGCGTCATCGACGCGGACCGCCTCGAGGTGGTCGCGACCGTGCCGGCCAAGACCGCCGCCGGGAGCCTGGCCGCCGATCCGGTGCGGGACCGGGTCTACTGCGTGAACTTCGGCGACGCGTCGATGACGGTGATCGACGGCGCGAGCGACAAGGCCATCGGCGAGATCAAGCTCGACTACGCGCCGTGCAAGATCGCGCTGGACGCCGCCCGTGGCCGCGCGTACGTCGCGAACTCGCTCGTGAGCACGGTGGCGGTGGTCGATCTCGAGCGCGAGGAAGTGGTCGAGACGATCCCGGTCGAGCGGGCGCCGGTCGGGATGGCGCTCGGGCGCCGCGGCGACCGGATCTACGCCGCCAACCGCGGCACGGGCCAGGTCAGCGTGATCGACCGGGGGACCGCGCGGGAGTGGGCGCGCGTGCCGGTCGGCAAGGCGCCGGGAGACCTGGCGGTCGACCCGACCTCCGGGACGGTGTACGTCTCCGACGCCGGCACCAGCACGGTGAGCGTGTTCCGCGACCGGCTGGAGCACGAGCCCGCCGAGCGCCCCGGCGACTGGCGCCATCCGCTGGTCGGGCAGCCGCTCCCCCCGTTCACGCTGCCGGACATGGTGGACGGCCGGCCGCGGACCGCCGAGGAATGGCGCGGCAAGAAGTACATCCTGAACTTCTTCGCCAGCTGGTGAGGGCCCTGCAACGCGGAGGCTCCGCTACTCGAGGAAGTTCGTCGGCGCGCCAAGCGATTCGGGCTCGAGATCGTGATGGTCAACGTCTGGGAACACGTCGACGCGCGGCAGGAGGCGCTCAACTTCTGCAAGGTCCACAACATCCAGGGACCGGTCCTGATCGACGCCAAGGGTGAGTACATCGACCGGCTGGGGCTGCGCGGGGTGCCGCACAACGTCGTCGTCGACAAGCGCGGCATCGTCCAGGCGGTGGGAACGACCACGCCGGACGAGATCCGGGCGACCCTGACCCGGCTGCTGCGGCCGTTCGGGTAGCGCGCCGGCGGCGCGCGGCCGTGGCGGGGCCGGCCTGGCGCCCGGGCCCCCGGCGCCGGACGGACGGCTCCCTGCCGTGGCGGGTGAGGCACCGGCCCCGCCGTCGGCTCGTGCGGGGCGCGGGCTCACCCGCGCCGCCGAGGGGCCCGTCGCCGCGGCCGTCGGCCGGGGGACTCCCGGCTCGGAGCCCGTGCTATGCTCCCAACAAGGGCTCCGGCCCCGTCACCAAAGGAGGCCCCATGTCGGTCAAGTTGTATGTTGGAGGTCTCTCGTACTCGACCACTTCCGAGGCCCTGCGCGAGCACTTCGCCCAGTGCGGGACGGTCGAGCAGGCCACCGTCATCACCGATCGCTACTCCGGCCAGTCGCGCGGCTTCGGCTTCGTCGAGATGGCGACGTCCGAGGAGGCTCAGAAGGCGATCAGCACCCTGAATGGCCAGCGGCTCGACGGGCGCACGATCAAGGTCGAGCTCGCGAACCCGCAGGGCGCGGGCGGCGGCGGCCGCAGCGGCGGGATGGGACGGCCCTCGGGCGGCAGCGCATCGCGCCCCCCGCGCTGGTAGGCCCGACGCTCTCGCTCCCCGCCCGACCGCCGGGTGCGTGCGCAACCCGGTCCGGGGGCGCCTGCCCGGCGACGGTCCGCGATGCCGCCCGACCGCTTCCGGGTGCTTCCCGTGGGCGATCGTTCATGGCCCGCCCGGCTCGGCCGTGACTCCCCCCCGGTACGTCGCGATCCACGGCCACTTCTACCAGCCACCGCGCGAGAACCCCTGGCTCGAGCGGGTCGAGGTCCAGGACTCGGCGGCGCCGTACCACGACTGGAATGCCCGGGTCGCCGCCGAGTGTTACGCACCGAACACGGCGGCGCGTCGCGTCGACGGCGACAACCGGATCCTCGACGTCGTGAACAACTTTGCGGCCCTGGCGTTCGACGTCGGGCCGACGCTCCTCGGCTGGCTCGAGCAGGCGCGGCCCGACGTCTACCGGGCGATCCTCGACGCCGACCGGGCGAGCGTCGCCGCCCGGGGCCACGGGAACGCGATCGCCCAGGCGTACGGGCACGCGATCCTCCCCCTCTGCACCCGCCGGGACAAGGTCACGCAGGTCCGGTGGGGGCTGGCCGATTTCCGGCACCGCTTCGGCCGGGAGGCGGAGGGGATGTGGCTCCCGGAGACCGCGGTCGACCGCGAGACGCTCGAGGTGCTGGCGGACGAGGGCGTCCGGTTCACCTTGCTGGCGCCCGGACAGGCGGAGGCGACCCGGGAGGCCGGCGAGCCATGGCGGCCGGCCGCCGCGGGGCTCGACCCCCGCCGCGCCTACCGCTGGGCCGGCGGCGCCGGGCGGCCGCTGGCGCTCTTCTTCTACGACGGCCCCGTGTCGCACGCGATCGCGTTCGAGGGCCTGCTCGGCTCCGGCGATGCGTTCGCGAGCCGGCTCCTGGGGGCGTTCGACGGTCGCCCGGCGCCCCAGCTGGTCCATGTCGCGACCGACGGCGAGTCGTACGGCCACCATCACCGGTTCGGGGAGATGGCGCTGGCGGCGGCCTGCGCCCGGATCGAGACCAGCGGCGCGGCCATCCTCACGAACCACTCGGCGTTCCTGGACGTGGCGCCCCCGACCGCCGAGGCGCGCGTCGTCGAGCGCTCGTCCTGGAGCTGCGCCCACGGGGTCGAGCGGTGGCGCGCCGACTGCGGCTGCCGGGTGGGGACGCGCCCCGGCTGGACCCAGGGCTGGCGGGCGCCGCTCCGGGAGGCGCTCGACTGGCTCCGCGACACCGTCGACCCGCTGTTCGAGGCCCGCGCCGGCGCGCTGCTGAAGGACCCGTGGGCGGCTCGCGACGACTACGCCACGGTCCTCCTCGATCGTCGGCCGGCCGTCGTCCACGAGTTCCTGGCCCGCCACCAGCTGCGGCCCCTCGGCGCCGCGGAGCGCGTCCAGGCCCTGACCTGCCTCGAGCTCCAGCGTCACCGCCTGCTCATGTACACCTCGTGCGGCTGGTTCTTCGACGAGATCTCGGGCATCGAGACGGTGCAGGTCCTGCGGTATGCCGCCCGGGCGGCGGGGCTGGCGCGGACGCTCGGCGCCGACGCCGACCTGGAGGCGGAGCTCGTCCGGCGGCTTGCGGCGGCGCCCTCGAACGTGACGGAGCTGGGCGACGGCGCCGGCGTGTGGCGCCGGCATGTGGTCCCGGCGGTCGCGGACCTCCGGCGCGTGATCGCTCACGCGGCCATCGCCGGGCCGTTCGAGGGCTACGGCGACGCCGCCCAGGTGTACGCGTTCGACGTCACGCGCCGGGAGTGGGAGCATCAGACCTCCGGCGAGGCCGCCCTGGCGGTCGGACGGCTGATGGCCACCTCGCGCGTGACCGGCGAGGCCGAGGAGGTCGACGCGGCGGTGCTGCACTTCGGGGGGCACGACTTCCACTGCGTGCTCCGGCCGGCCGGCGCCGCGCCGCCGCTCGAGGCGGCGCGGGCGGCGCTCGGTGAGGCCTTCGCGGCCGGCAGCCTGGCCGACGTCGTCCGCGCGATGGACCGGGAGTTCCCGGGCCGCGCTTACGGGATCCGGGACGTGTTCCTCGAGGAGCGGCGGCGGCTCCTGGCCCGGGTGACCGAGCCGGCGCTGGCGCGCCTCGAGGAGACCTACGAGCACGTCTACGGCGAGACCCGGCGGCTCATGCAGTACCTCTGCGAGGTGGACGCGCCCGCTCCGCCGGCTCTGGCGCTGGCGGCCCGGCACGTTCTCCAGGGGCGTGTCGGCCGGGCGCTGGCCGCGCTCGCGGCGGGAGGCGCGGTCTCGTCGCAGGTGGCGGCCGTCCGGGTGGTCCTGGCCGAGGCGCGCTCGCTGGGTCTCGGGCTCCAGCTCTCACCGGCCGCGGTCGCCGGCCCACTCGGGGCCGCGGTCGATCGCGTCCTGGCGGGGCTCGGAACCGGCGCGGTCCGGCCCGCGGTCGACGACGTGCGCGCGCTCCTGGCGCTCGGCGCGGAGCTCGGCACCGGTCCGGATCTCTGGGCTGCCCAGAACGCCGCGTTCGGGCTCTGGCGGGGCGCCTCCCGGGAACGCCGTGGCGAGCTCGCGCCGCTGCTCGCGGCCCTGGGCTTCGCCCCCGCCGTCCTCTCCCGAGGCGCGTCGCGGTGACCCGGATCAGCAGCCCGTCCCCCCTGTGGAGGCCAGGCCGCGCCTGGTCACGCCGGTGCTGATCCTCATCGCCCACCGGATCCTCATCGGGACCGCGATCGGATTCGGCGTCTTCTACACGGCGTGGGAGGTCCTGGCATTCCGGCGGACGCACGACCCCGTCCACGTCCTGATCGCGCTGATCGCCGCGGTGGTGACGCTCGGGATGGCCTACTACTTGAAGAACCTGCGCCGGTTCGTGAGTCACCGCTGACGTCCGCCGCGGGGCTGGCGGATTCCGGCCAGCCCCGGCGCGGTACGCGCCCGTTCCGCCCGCGCGCAGGCCCCGCCCCGCCGGCGGGCCTCCCTCACCCCGCGATCCCGGGTGGCGGGACGGCCGCGGCGAGGGGGTCCGGGCGCGCCCGGGCCCGGTGCCGGTCCCACGCTCCGTAGGCGACCAGGGCCAGGCTCGTCGCCGCCGACACGACGAGGCTCGGCCCGATCGCCGCGACCGCCAGCGCGGAGAGCGCCAGCCGTCGCGGCCAGTCGAGCGGCCGGAACAGGTACCCGGTGACCGCCGCCGACAGCGCCGCGATCCCGATCGCCGCGGCGAGGAAGCTCAGGACGACCTCCGCCAGCGGCGCCCGGAGCAGGAGCCCCGGCTGGTGGACGAAGAGGAACGGCGCCAGGAACCCGCCGATGCCGATCCGCGAGGCCTGCCACCCCGTCGTCATCGGGTTCGCCCCCGCGATCTGCGCCCCCGCGAACGCGGTCACCGCCACCGGCGGCGTCACGTCCGCCAGGACCGCGTAGTAGAAGACGAAGAGGTGGGCTGCGAGCAGATCGACGCCGAGCCGCGTGAGCGCGGCGCCGCCGACCGTCACCGCCAGGATGTAGGCCGGCGTCGTCGGGATCCCGGTGCCGAGCACCGAGACGACCAGGAAGATCAGCACCAGCGCCATCACCACCGACCCGCCGGAGAGGTTGATGATCGCGCTGGAGAACGCCAGCGCGAACCCCGTGCGGCTCATCGCGGCGACGATGAGACCGGAGGCGGCCAGCACCGTTGCGATGATCACCGCCGAGCGCATCGCCTCCCCCATCGTGTCGAAGATGCGCCGGGGAGTCATCGGACGGTCCCCGGCCAGCCACGAGCTCGCGATCGCCGTGAGCAGGCTGTACAGGGCGGCCTTGGCCGGCGAGTAGCCGCGCTCGAGGAAGTAGACGACCGCGACGAACGGGAGGAAGAGGACGGCGCGCCGGAGGAAGCTGCCGAGCGGCGGGACGTCCGTCGTCATCGTGCCGAGCCCGTGCTTGAGGGCCTCCCAGTGCACGGTGGCCAGGACGCCGACGTAGTAGAGGATCGCCGGGAGGGCGGCCGCGACGATGATCTTGGAGTACGGCACGCCCGTCAGCTCGGCCATGATGAACGCGCCGGCGCCCATGATCGGCGGCATCAGCGGTCCGCCGCACGACGCGCACGCCTCGATGGCGGCGGCGATCTCCGGCCGGTACCCGAGCCGCTTCATGAGCGGGATCGTGAAGCTGCCGGTCGCGTAGCAGTCGGCCACCGACGACCCGCTCACGGTCCCGTAGAGCGCGGAGGAGACCACGGCCACCTTCGCCGGCCCCCCGCGGAACCGGCCGGCGAGCGCGATCGAGACGTCCATGAAGAGCTGCCCCACCCCCGAGTGCAGCATGAACGCGGCGAACAGGATGAAGACGACCAGGAGGTTCGACGAGATCCCGGTCAGGGTCCCCAGCACCCCCTCGTCCGCGTAGAGGAAGAACATCTCGATGAGCCGCGGAAAGCTGTACGCCCGCGGTGACCGGAGGACCCCCGGCAGCCAGGGGGAGGCGACGAGGTAGGCGACGAAGGCGAGCGTGGTGACGAAGAACCAGAAGCCGACGGCGCGGCGCGCGGCCTCCAGGACGGCGAGGACCAGCAGCGTCCCCATCACCACGTGCGTGAGGGTGACCGGGTGCACGCCCTCCCACCGTTCCGTGAGCTCGGTGGCGTGCCAGAGCACGTACGCGCAGGGGATGGCCCCCGCCAGCGCCCAGGCCACGTCGAGGGCCGTGAGGCGCGTCCGCGGCGACCGGGCGGTGGCCGGATGCATCACGAAGGCGAGCGGCACCAGGAACAGGAGATGGAGCGCCCGCATCGGCCGGGGCTCGAGGACCCCGGCGTACGCCGTCCAGAGGTGGAACGCGGCCGCCGCGGCCGCGTAGCTGCCGACCGCCCACCGGAGGCCGCCCGTCAGCTCACGCACCGCTCGGGGCTCCAGCGGATGTGCGTTCGGGGCCCCGGCCCGCCGCCCAGCGGCGCCCGCGCGGCCGGCCCGGGCCGATCCCGCGCCGCGCGGGCGAGAGGCGGCGGAGGCCCGGGCGCGCGCCGGTGGCCGGCAGCGGACGGCTCGCCAGGGCCGTGACCGCTACCGCAGCAGCCCGGCCTCCCGGTACGCTTGCTCGGCGCCGGGGTGGAGCGGCACGTTGGCCAGCCGCACGGCATCGGCGGGATCGAAGCTCTTGAACGCGGGGTGCACCCGTCGCACCGCGTCGACGTTCTGCAGGAGAACCTTGGTGAAATCGTGGACCAGCGCGTTCGGCGTCTTCGCGTTCGCGACGATCGCGTTGGCCATCGCGATCGTGGGGATGTCCACGTCGTTGTTGACGACGTCGCGGTAGCTGCCCTTCGGGATCACCCCGCGGGACAGGCCGAGCCCCTCCATGAACCGGATGAGGTCATCGTCCATCGGCAGGATCCGCATCTTCCGGGCGAGCGAGGCTTCCTGGATCGCCGCGCCCGGGACCGCCAGGTTCGCGAAGAACACGTCCAGGTTCCGGTCGCGGTACTGGTTCGCCAGGTCGCTGTACGAGACCAGCACGACCTTGCCGCCGCGGTTCCGGAGGTCCTGGTAGGTCGTCTTGTAGAACTCGAAGACCTTCCGCATCACCCACTCGTCCGAGCCGCCCGGTGGCGTCGTCCCGATCGAGAACGGCTGCTTCGACTCGAAGAGCTCGCGGATCGACTTGTGGGGATAGTCCGCGGGGACCGCGAACTGGATGTGGACGAAGCCGAGCCCGTTCATGACCAGCCGCATGTCGGGGTGCCGCTCCCGGTAGGGGTCCTGGCCGTTGTAGGAGGCCGCGACGAACGGCGGCAGCCCCCAGGCGATCTCGGTCTCGCCCTGCTGGAGCTTGGTCATGTTCTGGATCCCGGCGCCCGGCACCACGCGGATGTTGAACCGGGGATCCTTCGACTTCACGAGCTCGACGAACCCTCCCGCCTGGGCGTACCAGCCGCCGCCGACCTGCCCGGCGGTCCAGGTCACGTTGTACCCCTGCGCGAACGCCGGGGTCGCGCCGAGGCCGAGCAGCAGTGCGAGTCCGAGCCATCGCCGCATCACGACCCTCCTGGGATGAGTGCCGTCGCCGCGCCGGGGGCGGGCTCGCTCCCGGCCCCCCCGCCGATGTGGAGAAGTACCACGTCACCGTCGGGGCGTCCACTCTCCGCTCCCGGCACGGCTCGCGTCGCCAGGTCGCCATGGCGCGTCCCCGCCGCGGGTCACGCCGGCTCCTCCGGCAGGCTGGCGTGCACCAGCCGGACGAGATCGACCGCGTCGAACACGGGGAGCCCGGTGGCCGACTGGACGTCCGCCCGGTAAGGCGGCATGTTCGTGCATTCCAGCACGATGGCGCCCACCTCCGGGTGCGCGGTGGTCAGGCGCCGCGCGGCGTCGCGGTGCTCGGCCCGGCAGGCGACGATGTCGAGCGCGGTCTGGTCCCCGAGGATGGCGCGCGCGAACGTCCCGTCCTCCGCGAGCCCCTGGATGACCACCCGCGTCCGCGGATCGACCCCGGCCCCGGCCAGGTGCGCGGGCCCGAGGGCCCGCCCGTCGATGGTCAGGATGCCGACGGCGCGCGTCGGACCCAGCAGCCGCGCGACCACCGGCACCAGCAGGAGGCTCGAGGTGAGGACGGGGACCGGGACGGCCGTCGCCAGCTCGGCCTGGAAGACGCTCAGGAACCCGCAGGTCGTCACGATCGCCCGGGCCCCCTGCCGCACGAGCGCGCGCGCCCCGTCGACGAACGGCGGCAGGAGGGCGGGCCCGGCGCCGCGGACCACGCGCTCCGGGGACGCCCCGGGCACCCGCTGGTGGCGGACCGGGAACGGGAAGGTGCCGGGATGGCCGAGATCCCCGACGAGCCGCGGAAACCGCGTGTCCAGCATCAGGATCCCGATCGAGGGCTGGGCCATCGCCGGGCGGGGCGTCAATTACGGGCGGCGAGCCGCCGGCGGAGGGCCAGGAGCTCCTCGCGGACCGCGGCGGCGTCGGGCGCGCCGGGGGCGCGCTCGAGATACGATGCCCAGTCGCGGAGCGCGGCCGGGCCGTGGCCCAGCCGGGCGTGGAGGGTCCCGCGGTCGCGGAGCTCGCCGTGGGCGTCCGGCGCCAGCAGCAGGATGCGGTCCACCGCTCCGAGCGCGCGCTCCCAGTCGCCGGTCCCGACGTAGATCGCCTTCAGGTTGGCGAGCATCCGCGCCAGGATGTGGCGGGTGGTGACCGGCCGCAGCCACCCGGCATCGAACCGCTCGCCGGGTCGGAGGCGGGCGATCAGCGCCGCGCAGTCCGCCACCTCGAGCAGTCGCCCGCCGTGGAAGGGGTCGACCAGGCGCCGGCGGCCGGCCCGCTCCACCTGCACGACGAAGTGGCCGGGCAGGCCGACGCCCGCGGCCCGGAGCCCGACCGCCCCGGCGACGGCGATGAACAGCACGGAGAGCGTGATCGGGATCCCGAGCCGGCGCTCCAGCACCGCGTTCAGGAAGCTGTTGCGCGGATCGTAGTAGTCGGCCGCATTGCCCCGGAATCCCGCCTCCTGGAAGAGCAGCCGGGCGATCGCGGCCGCCGCCCGGTCCACGTCCTGGTCGGGCGTGACCCGCTCGGTCGCCCGCCGCCCGAGCGCCTCGACGCGGGCCAGCCAGTGCCGGACGTCGAGCTCCGGGTACGCCTCGACGGCGATCCACAGGGCCGCCTCGGCGAGGGAGCGGCCATCCACCGTGTCGGCCAGCTCGAGCAGCCGGCGCCGCGCGTCCTCCACCGGCGAGCCTCAGCGTGTCCGGCCGGCGCTCAGCACGCCCGGCCCGGGCGGAGGAGGCCGGCCAGGAAGCGCGGCGCCAGGAGCGCCCCCGGCGGCACGAAGTCGCCGAAGACCCCCATGAGGCGGCCGAGGTGGTCCGGCCGACCGGCCAGGAGGCGAGCGACGGCGCTGGCGAGCCCACGATGCGCGATCACGTGCTGCAGCGCGATCGTGACGCGCAGCTTCGCCGCGAACTCGCGCGCGCGCCGGGCGTGGGCGGGCGCGAGCGCCGCCGCCGAGACGTCGCCGCGCGCGAGCGCCGCCCCGGCCGTCTCGGCGGCCAGCTCCGCCGAGCGGAGCGCCGCGTAGACGCCCTCGCCCGTGAACGGGTCGAGGAACCCCGCGGCGTCCCCGACCAGGACGACGCCGGCCGAGCGCGGGGGCGCGACCCGGAACGCGAGCGGGCCGAGCGCGCGAACCGGGCTGGCGCGCCGCGCCCCGCGGAGCCGGTCGGCCAGCCCCGGCTGCTCCCGGACCGCCCGGTCGAAGCACGCGGCGAGCTCGCGCCGCCCGCGGGGAGCGGCGCCGAGCGGGATCACGAGGGTCAGGTTCACGAGGCCGGGGACGACCGGGTTCATGATCGCGTAGGCCGGAGGCGCCACGAAGATCTCGCCACGCTCCGGATCGACGCGCGCGCCCTCCACGTCGGCCACCAGGGCGAGCCGCCGGAGCCAGGGGTGCGGGAGCAGCAGGCCGAGCCGCCGCGCCACGACGGATGCCCGCCCGTCGGCCGCGATCACCAGCGGGGCCCGGAGCGGCTCGGGGGCCGTTCCGGGGCCCGATCCGAGCGGGACCGCCCGCACGCCGCGGAGGCGGCGCTCGTCCCCCAGCACGTCGACGACGCGCATGGCCTCGCGGACGTCCACGCCGATCTCGCGCGCGCGTTCGACCAGCGCGTGGTCGAGGACGCGCCGCCGGGCCGCCAGCGCGTGATCGCGGTAGCCGCGCCAGCGCCCGCCGGCCGGGTAGTCGGCGACCAGCAGCGTGCCGTCGGGCGCGCGGATTCGCATCCCCCGGAGCGGCCGCGCGCCGCGGGTCTCGACCGTCTTGAGGACGCCGAGCCGATCCAGCACCCGGCTCGCCTCGGGGGAGAGGTACTCCCCGCAGAGCTTGTCGCGCGGGAACCGCGCCCGGTCCAGGAGGACCACCGCTGCGCCCCGCTCCGCGAGGAGGATCGCCGTGGCGGCGCCGGCGGGCCCGGCGCCCACGACGATGGCGTCCGGCGTCACGGCGACTCCGGGACCGGCCACCGCCGCCACACGCCGACCACCCGGAACGCCGGCGCGCGGCGCCACGCCAGGTCGGGAAGCCCGGCGCGCCCGGCCAGCTCGATCAGCTCCCGGCGGGTGTAAGCGCGTCGGACCGAGAGCGGCCCGTCGTGCCGCGTCAGCCGGTTGCGCGAGACGGCGCGGGTGGCGAGCCAGACCGCGGCCCAGGCGACCCGGCTCCGGTGGAGGTCGCTCACGACGAACCCCAGCCGGGCGATCTCCGCCAGGCGCCGGAGGAGGGCGATGACCGCGTCCTCGGGAAGATGGTGGAGCACCAGCGAGCAGATCGCGACGTCGACCGCGCCCGGGCGGATCGGTGGCGCGAGCGCGTCGGCCGCGACCACGCGCACCTCCGGCGCGCCGCGCACCGCGCGGGCGGCGTACCGCAGGATCTCCGGGTGGATGTCGAGCGCCGTGATCCGCACCGGCCGGCCGCGCCGGCGGCCCCAGCGCGCCACGGCGAGCGGGATGTCCGCCCCTCCGGTGCCCACGTCGAGCACCCGGAGCGGCCGGCGCGCCCGGTGGCCGGCGGCCAGGCGTGCGAGGAAGTGGAGGATCGAGTGCGTGGCCCCGAGGCGGTTCAGGCGGGCGATGTCCCCGAGGGTGCCGGCCAGCTCGGCCGGCGGCGTGTCCCGCTGGTCCATCAGCTCCGTGCGGAGCACGTCGCGGGGAGGCGGATGGAGCACGGGCGCCCCGGCGCTCCGTCAGAACCGCAGGAGCGCGCCCTCCGCCGCGAACCCCGGGCCGAGCGCCATCATGAGCCCGAGGTCGCCGCGGGCGGGACGGCCGCGCCGGAGGACGGCGTCCAGCACGAACAGCACCGTCGCCGAGGACATGTTCCCGTACTGGCGGAGGACCTCGCGCGAGAAGCCGACGTCTTCCGCAGAGAGCCCGAGCAGCGCCTGGGCGTTCTCGATCACGCGCCGGCCGGCCGAGTGGAGGACCCAGAACCGGATCTCCTCGCGGCCCAGGCCGTGGTCCTTGAGCAGGGCCCCCGCCAGCTCCTCCATCATCGCCGGGGCGATCCGGCGCACCTCGGGCGACAGCCGCACGCGGTAGCGCCCGCCGGGGAACGTGAA
>Ga0070741_10004684_pt1 | contig 31647 bp, 23 predicted proteins | sample Coa_R1_4_FD_66440 | JGI IMG/M metagenome (GOLD analysis project Ga0070741, IMG submission 66440) | Surface soil microbial communities from Centralia Pennsylvania, which are recovering from an underground coalmine fire - Coalmine... | ecosystem: Environmental > Terrestrial > Soil > Unclassified ... | reverse complement strand
CTCGCGCTGAAATTGTAGCCCAAGGCGAGCGTGGAAAAAAGATTCGAGACGAGCGAATTGGAGGTCGCAAGATCGGTCGATTGGAACGGCATCCACGTCGTCTTCGAAAATGAGATGGAGGGGCTCTGTTCCTGGTAGGTCGCGTCCACCAGGTTTTCGGCGCGGTGGTAATCGACGCCAAGATTAATTCCCAGATCGCTCCATCCCGTGTTGAAGCTGGCGTCGGAATTTACCTGCTGGGTATAGTATTGCTGGATGTTCGTCGCATTATTTTGGAAATATCCTCCGCTTGTCAGGGTCCGGTCGTTCTGGAAACTCAGGTTTGCCGAGAGCGACGTTTCGTAGCCGAGCATGAGGTTCGGGAGCTGGCCTGCGACGTGCCAGTTGCGGTCGAACGGCGCGTCGCTCGAAAAGCGCGATTCGCCGAAGCCGTATTCGACGGAGGCCGCGCTGTTGAGGAGGTAGCGCTGCATCCACTCGGCGAAGAAATCGACGTTATATCCGCCCTTCGTATAGATATCGCCCTGCGCGCGCGCATCGAGATAATCGTTGAACACTTCGTAGTACCCCAGGTGGGTCAGTCCATAGCCGCGATCGCCCTGCGTCTGGTAACTGGGCGGAATGATTCCCGAGTGCCGCCCGCCGCCGTGGTTCGGGAATACGCCGAAGGGGAGCGCAAAAATAGGGACGTCGGCCACATAGAGGAAGACGGGCGCCGCGAAGATCTGGTCGCCCATGACGACTTTCATCTTCGGCGACTCGAAATAATAGTGCGGGACTTCCGCATCGCAACTGGTGTACCGCCCGTTTTCGACGAAGAGCGTTTTGGGCGCGACCTGCTTGATCTTTTCGCCGTAGTAAAATCCGTTCTCGATCTCCGTCGTGCCGAGTTGGACCGTTCCCTGCTTGGTCTTGAAATTATAGACGATCACTTCGCCCTCGTACACCGTGCCGCCTTCGGTGAGCTTTGGCGCGCCGCGTGTTTTGGCGCGGGTCGTATCCCGGAGGATGCGCCGGCGGAGCGCGAGCGACGACGAAAGAGCCGAATCGACATCGTAACTATACGAGGTCAGCGTGTTTTTCGAAAAGTCCATCACGATCGTGTACGCATCGAGTTCCCGGTTCTGGAATTCGACGATGGAGTTATTCACGAGCGTCATCCGCTTCATCGGAATATCGAAGACCGTGGAATCTTTCGCGGTGTAGCGGACAATGGTATCGATATCGCCCTTGATCGAGTCCTTCGCGATGTAGAGCGAGTCCGGCAGCGAAAGGCCGGGCCGGATCTGCCTCAGTTTCGGTGCCGTCGTGTCGACGGGGGGCGTCGCGACCTGCGCGCGTAGCGACGGTCCCGCGAGAAGTTCCACAAGGACCCCTGCGGCGAGCCATGCGACGCAGGCGAACGCGCGGGCCGACATCCGTTTCCTGCGTCGGCCGGCGTATTCAGGCATCGATCGGCTGTCGTCACACATAGATCGGCTTAACGGCGTACGGAATGGGGTCTTCCGCTCCCGCCTGGGCAAAGCCGCGCAGGCGCAGGGCGCAGCTATCGCACACGCCGCAGGCGGCCGCTTCGGACCGGTAGCAGGACCACGTCGCATCGAGGGGCGCGCCGAGCCGAAGCGATTCGCGGACGATCTCGCTTTTTTTCATCTGGATCACGGGCGTCACGATGCGAATATTCGTTTCCGGTTTCGTTCCGAGATCGATCGCGCGCTCGAAGGCATCGAAGAACGAGCGCCGGCAATCGGGATAGCCCGAGGAATCTTCTTCGACCGCGCCGATATAGATCGCGGTGGCCCCGAGCACTTCCGCCCAACTGGCCGCGATGGAGAGAAAATTCCCATTGCGGAAGGGAACGTAAGAGCTCGGGATCTCCGCGTTCGTGAGGTCCGCCGGAGTGACGTCGATCCGTTCGTCGGTCAGGCTGGAACCGCCGATCGCGCGGAGGAACTCGAGATCGACCTCCAATTTTCGTTCGATGCCCAGGCGGGCGCAGACATCGTGAAACGCGCGCCGTTCTCGCCGTTCCGTGCGGTGCCGGTAGTTCAGGTGCAGCGCGGCGACCGATTCGGAGTCCTGCGTGGCGATGCACGCCGTGAGCGTGGAGTCCATGCCGCCGGAGAGAAGAACGACAGATTTCATGAGTTACAATCGGCCCGAGACTTCGGCAAAGGTCCGTTCCGTCTCCTGGATACGCACGCGGAGCGACTCTAAATGTTTCATGGGCGCAAAAACCGTCGATAAGCGCTCGAAGAACCACCGGGCGAGGTTTTCCGCCGTCGTCGGGAAATCGACATAGACCGCCTTGAGGCCGGAGCGCTCCAGGAATTCGACGATGAGCGCGTCGGAGCGGTCGCACAGGAACGCATGATCGATCTCGGCGACGAGCGGATCGACGATCTTCTTCAGGGTAAAATAATCGAGGACCATTCCGTCGGAACTCGAATGGGAACCGTTCACCGGTTCGCCGGTGAGTTCGATCCACAGGCGGTACGAATGGCCGTGGACGTTCCGGCAGCCGCCCTCGTGCGCTGGCAGCCGGTGGGCCATCTCCCAGCGAAAATCTTTCGCGATCGTCGTGAGCATGGTGAATTCGGAGCGTAATGCGGACTGCGTAATGCGGACTGCGTAATGCGGACTGCGTAACGCGGACTGCGTAACGCGGACTGCGTAACGCGGACTGCGTAACGCGGACTATTGAATGGCCTTCCCTAATTTTTTGATGCGGATGCGTTTCGAGCGCGGCAGCGGGTCCTCGCCGTTCGTGTATTTTGCGACCACGGTGGAATGGAGCCCGCCGCGCGTGGAAAATTCCCCCGTCACTTCCATCCAGCGCGGTTCCAGTGCACTAACCAAATCTTCGAGCATTTCATTGATGGCCGCCTCGTAAAAAATCCCCCGCTGGCGAAAGCTCAGGAAATAATACTTCAGCGCTTTCAGCTCCACGCAGAGCGCATCGGGAACGAAGACGACGGTGATCTCCCCGAAGTCCGGCAGGCCGGTCACGGGGCACACGGAGGTGAATTCCGGGTTCGTATGCGTGATCACATAATCCCGATTTGGATACGGGTTCGGAAAAACGATCAGTTCAGGTTTGCTTTGTGCCATATCGTGTAGAACATGCATTCGCGTGTTCTAATTTATGCGCGATTTTATTCGAAGTGGAAGCGTGTCGAAAGAAGCAAAGCGGAAGCATCCGGTCCATCAGACCCCTCGCGCCACGTCGGGCCAGATGAGCTTATGTAACTGCGTTTGCAATCGCACAGGTAATTTATCTTCCAGGACCCACTCGGCCAGCGCGCGAATGGGAAGCCTTTCGTGCACCGACGAAAATAATACGCATCCCGCGCGCGCAGCAAGGTCGTACTTCCAAAGCTGGGCCCGCGCCCATTCGTAGTCCTCGCGGGAACCGATGACGAACTTCACTTCGTCGTGCTCCGTAAGCTCGCCGATATTTTCGTACCGGTTTCGCTTCATCATGCCGGAGGAGGGCGTTTTCAGATCGACGATGCGCCGGACGCGGCGGTCCACACGAGAAATATCGACGTGCCCGCCCGTCTCGATCATGACGTCGAACCCTCGGGCAAGCAGTTCGTCGATCAGGCGGTAAACGCCTTCCTGCTCGAGCGGTTCGCCGCCCGTGAGCTCGACGAGGCTGCAACGAAAGTCCTCCACGGCCGTTACGACCTCATCGATCGATCGATCGTCGCCTTCGTAAAAGGCATATTCGGTGTCGCAATAACTGCAGCGGAGCCCGCAGCCCGTCATGCGAACGAAGACGCACGGCTCCCCGGCGCGCGAACCCTCCCCCTGAATGGAGTAAAAGATCTCATTGACGCGCAGCACGTCCGCCCGCTGTTTTTCAGCGGTCGTTAACGCGTTCCGCGCTTGCGCTTCGAGGGTCTCCGGCATAGGGAAAAGCTGAATGAAGAAAGACGGATGATGAGTTCCGTTATCGGCGTTTCCTCAGAGCGAGCCTGAGTCAGCCGGAACCGGCCGGCGGCGAACACGTTCGAAAAGGTGAATTTTTTCACTCTTTACTTTATTTGACTGATGAATTCGAGCATGATTCGCCCTGGACCGATTCGGTTGTCGCGAAAATGTGGACGCGGTTGGAACAGCCGTTCCGGACGCGACAAGAGTTTATCGTTAGTTTTGATAACGTGAAGCGATCTGCCTTTTTTTTCCTGATTTTTGTTGTTCTTTTCGGGTGCTCAAAAAAGAACGGTACGGAAGCGCCGAAAACGGCCATTCGTGAACTTCCGAAAGTCCGGAGTGCTTCGGCATTGTGGATAGGGATGGGACCGAAAAACTGTTTATAAAACGCTCGGTTCGAGCCATCCCGATGACTCGGACGGGTCGGATTCCATTATTTTTTTTGATGTGAACTTATTTGGAACGGATGGGGGATGCCGCGTTATTTTTAACCGGGCCGATACGTTGATTGGATATATTTTTGTGGTCCATGTCAGTGGGCTTCATCCGGCGGATACGATGGCATACCCCAGACTTAAAGAGAACTGCATAAAGATTTTTGGACAACCGAGCTGGTGTGGCAACATGATAAGGGAGCCAGATCCTATCTTCGATAACGTTTTTGCCTGCCTTTGGAAATTCAAGGGAGAAACATACTCCTTTTCGAGCACAGAAGCTCGATGGTATCACCCGTTCATGCCTAAAAAAGATCGTCATCCTCCATATTCGCTCCAAACGGTCAGTTGCGTTGTTTCCGGGCACAGAACGGACCAATAGATACCTTCCTTCCACATTCGAAGTGAGTTCCCACCGCTACCCGGTTCATAGGGTCGTTTGAGGGTGGGGACGAACCACGGCCGGGAATCGAGATCGTTCACGCGACGGCGGCCCGTTTGGAACGCACCGAATCGTGCCGGGCTTCCCGGAAGTATGGACTCTATTATAGGTATGGATTCTATTAGCGGAGCGCTGTGTCTTATTCCTGCTAAGGCGTATCGAGTGTTTCTTTTTCGATAACAATATAATTGATACTCGCCCAGATGAGCGCCCCGAGCCGTGCGCGACGGTCGTTGCAGAGTAAAACGATTGTTCTCGTTTTTCTTGTCGTTGCCCTTGTGACGCTGCCGCGGCTGACGTATGGCCAACTGCCGGGGCATTGGGAACTATCGCTCCGGGCCCCGCATGGATGGGTCCCGCGAGAAATGGCTTTTTGCGATTCGGCCTGCGGCGTCCTCCTGGTCGATTCAGAGCCGCCGCAGCCGCCGTTCGTTCCGAGCAGCGGTGCCTATCGCACGACGGACGGGGGCAAAACATGGGAATTTAATAATTGGGTTGATACCGATATTCTCATGCTTCGGTATACCACGTTTGAGAGTAATAATGATTATCCTCATCTTTTTACCATGCCGGACCGCCAGCACTTATACTTTATGGATCAAGCTCGTCGTGACTATATTTCTTCTGATGGAGGCACATCGTGGTCCGTTCAGTCGTATCCGGAATTGCCATACGATGAGGACCCAGTCGGTTTTCGAATGTTCCCCAATGGGTCCGGATACTTATTAATGAAACATAGTAAAAATTTGGGTACTCTCAGTATCTATAAAACGAACGATTTCGCACAGAGCTTTCAAAAATTACCATTCCCGGGCGAAGAGTTTACCGACCTTCTCGATGATGTGGTGATCTCGGACTCGGACCATTTCTGGGGCTGCTCTCTCGGTGTTTCCTGGACAACCGATGAAGGTAAGGACTGGTCGTCCATGGAATATCTCGATACCGCGAAGAATGGCATCTCGAGTATTCCCCGCAGCATCGCCGATGCGGATACCAGCCGCGCGTATATCGTGCTCAATGAAGGCGTGGACAGCCCATGGATGCCGGATCCCGATTTTGCCGAAACGACCGACGGTGGAAAAACATGGCGGCTCGACTCGTCGCTTGGGAACCCAAGGATCTATTTTATGAACTCGCCCGCGCCGAATGTCTTATGGGCGGCCGTTGGTCCTGCAAATAATTCGAGCCGAGCGTTCGATTTTACCGATGTTTACGACCGGGAAGCGTTTGCCGATTCCGTTTTTTATTCTTCGGACGATGGCCATTCGTGGACGAAGGACTCCACCACGTTCATTGGAGATACCCTCGTCCTGATGTCCTGGCCGGACGCGCGGCATGGCTATCTCACGGCGTGGCGGGACAGCACACTGCTCCTCTATCGTTTCGTTCCTAATTCCGCCCGCGTGCAACGGTCCCCGAGCGCTGCTTTCGAGATCTCTATTTTTCCCGATCCGCTATCGACGACTGCAACGCTATCGCTGACGGGCATTCCGTCCGGCAATGTCGAGATCTATGATATGCTGGGCCGCGACGTGGCGCGTTTTCGGATGTCGGGAAGTTACGAATGGAATGCGAGCGCCCTGCCGGTGGGAACGTATATGGTGCATGTCGAGGACGGCGATGTCCGTGACGTCCGGCGCGTGACGATCGAGCGGTAGGTCCATTCCTCTCGTTATCTAATCGCCTTGGGCAAAGGGCCGCTCCCCGGGTTTGAGCGTGGGGATGAACCACGGCCGGGAATCGAGATAGTTCACGCGGCGCTCGACGACGTCGGGTCCGTCGGAGGGCGGCCGCGGAATCTCGAGCAGGGACCAGAGGCGTATTGGGAACCGTTCGACCCGCCCCGGGCAGAGCCAGCAAAAGACCCGCAGCGCGGAGCCTAACAGAATGTTGTCGTCCCCCAGTTTTGCGATCAGGCGTTCCCAGTCGAGTGCGCCCTCCGTCACGAAGAGCACATTGAAGATGTCGAACCAGTCGCAGCGCTGGCGGTTCATGATATAGAGTTTGTTGAGGATGAGTTCTTCTGCCGGGAGGACATGATAAACATTCCCACGGAGCGCGAGCATCGTCGTGCCGGTAAAATAATCTTCGTCGAGCGGCCGAACGTAATTCGCCATGGCCCAGATCAGGTCCACAATGGAGCCGTCGCGCGTCGAGCGATAGATCCAGCCGCGGTCGTAGGCAAGCGTATCGTAATAATCTCGCGCGCCGATCCCGGTTACGGCGTCGATAAAATCCTGTTTGTGCCGTTCGGGAACGTAGAGGTCGAGGTCCTTCGTGTTGCGGTAATATCCACAGTAAGCGGCCCATGCCATTGCGCCACCGAGCGCGAACGGCCGGCCGGTCGAGCGCGCGGCCGCGAGGACCTCGTCGTAAAACGCCCATTGGGCCTCCGGAACGAGTTCGATCCCTTTGAGTTCGCGTGCGTCGCGCTGCATGGATGAGTTTTCATCCATCCGCGTGCCATAAAAAAGCCGAAAACGGAATTTTATAGTTTAGGAGAAATGTCGTATATTTGTTCCTAGAGTCCGTCGTAGTAATTCCTAAGCGATGGATGTTTTTAGTCCAATATGAAAAAGCTCATTTCCCTGAGTAGTCGGCGTGTTACTCCTTCGGCGTGCGCCGACTAAATGGATTTGCCAATGCGCAACCGTTTAATAATGGTTTGTCTTGCGTGGGCCGCATTCGGGCGGCCTGCGCAGGCCCAGTTTATTTGCACGGTAACAAGTGAAAACCTTCCCAAGAACCTTAATCATGGTAGTGCATTGCTTTGCTCTGGAAACAGTTGTATCGCTGCCGGGGGATATCATGATTATCTTATTTTCCTTCGTTCGTCGGACGGTGGCCACTCGTGGTATATCGAAGATCCCGGAAAGCCGATCGATACGATGGAAGGCATCACCGGTATCGATATGATCGACTCCCTGAATATGGTAGCGTATGGCATCTCCGGGCACTCTCCGTACGGACTTATTCTTCGAACCTCCGATGGAGGCCAGAACTGGGAGCAGGAAAGCGTTCCGACACGCGAAGGCCAGATTACGGGGCTTAGTTTCTGCAACCCACTGGAGGGTATTGTTACCTCAGGCGGAATCGGAGCCTTTCTGACGACCGATGGTGGACGTAGTTGGGATACCGTCGCGGCCTTTCACGAAAATCAGTTTCTCGGCTGGGACTGCCACGATTATGGTAATGGCAGGTATCGTATCTCGGAACAGGTCACCGGCAGAATCTACTATACGTCCAATCGTTGGATGACGATTGACACGCTTGGTCCTATCATTTCGGATCCTTCGAGACAAACCGACTACCAATTTTATTGTGACTTTGGCTCGGGGGACACGGTCCTGGGTTACGGCTATCATGGCCCCTTTCCAATCAATGATCCGTGCATTGCCAGAACAACGGATGGGGGGCAGCATTGGAAAATGGTCTTTGACGATACAACGAATTTGACAGGTGGTATAAGCGACTTTTCCAATATAAATGCCGATACGATCGTTGCGGGAGGTCCGGAAAATGTCGCCCTTTGGAGTACCGACCATGGCGCTACCTGGGAAGCCGATACGTTAATATGTTCGGACACAAATTTCGATGGGTACCAGAACGATGGCATCGGCCTGAATTCCGAAGGCGAGCTCGTGGGTGCTTTTCATAGTTTTGCGGTCGCCGGTCAAAAAATTAAATCGTCGATCGTTATCGGTCATCGTGTGACCTCGACCGTTGTGCCGATCGTTGACGAAGCGCGCGACGTACGAATCTTTCCAAATCCCGCAACGGCCGCGATAAACATTGCGGGACTGACACCGGGCCATCGACTGCACCTGCTCGATCTGATGGGCCGCAATTTACTAATGACAATCGTTCCTTCGAGCGGCATGCTTACGCTCGACGTTTCGCAGGTTCCGCGCGGCGTGTATGAAGTAATGGTTGAAAAGAATGGAGAGACAGTGCCGAAGGGAACGATCGTCCTGCAATGAATCGATGGTAGGGACGGAACAGGTCACGACGACAAACAACATTCAGAACGCCTGCACTAATAGTGCCGTCTCCATTTCTTCGGGGGTCAGGCCGCCGTGCGAGCCGTAAAATTTTTGTTCGAACCGGCCCGGTTCGTACCACCAGACCGATTCCCCGGTGTAGGGAAGGACGACGACGTCCCCGACGCGCCCCATAAATGCGGCCGAGGGCGGCGCCGAGCCGAAAAATCCCTGTTCGATCAGTTCGTCGGTGAGATAGACTTCGGCCCGGCCGTGGAGTTTCTCGCGGAGCATCTGGCAGGCTTCCTGCTCGCGGCCTTCCGCGATATGCAGGAACATATCGCGCGAGGAACCGGCGGGAACGATATAGTGCCCGCGCCGCGTGCGCCGGAGCAGCGGCAGCAGTTCGCGGACCGATTCGTTCAGGTACACCGTCGTGGCCGGGTCGATCGAGGTGTGCGCATGGTCCGCCGTCATGAGGAAGATCGATTTTCGGTGCCGTTTCGAGAGCGCCGGCACGAGGAAGGTTTCCAGCATCCAGAGCACGGTGTGGATCTCGGCATCGAGCTGGCGCGCGTTCGGTCCGTGTTCGTGGCAGACGGAGTCGATCTTATCGTAATACAAAAAATAGTAGCTGCGCTCTTTTTGGCGCTCGATGAGTTCGGCGAGCGTGACGATCGCTTCGGGGAGGCTGCGGTAAGGAACGAGCGTCGCCCCGGCCGTTACCACTTGGGTGTAGGGCGAGTGCGTGTACTGATGGTCCTGAAAGACGAACGATCGAACGCCGTGGTTCGCGTGGTCGTAATAGACCGTATCGGTCGGGAACAGCCGGGCCGGATCGGCGCCCGCTTTGAGCAGCGTGTCGCGTTCCTTATCGCCCGCAAATGAAAAGAGCAGCGGCGAGATCACGGCATCGAGCGAGGGCTCGTAGTAATACCATTCGTAAATTCCGCTCTGCCCGATCGGGAGCCCGGTGTGGATCGTCGTGACGTGCGCGGCCGTGGTCGATGGGAACTGCGAGCTGATCTTCGAGATCAGTCCTTCCCGTTCGATCCGTTTTAAGAACGGCCGGTCGAGATAGCGGTCGATAAAGCACCAGCCCAGCGCATCGATAAAAAAGAGGACGACGGTATCGTACTTTCCGCAAAGGTCCTGTCGCGGGCCGAACGGGATGCCCCGATGGGAGGGGTGTCCTTCGGGCTCGGAGCTTCCGGTGAGCAGCGAGCGGACCGTTGCCGGGAGCTGCGCAAAGGCATAGCCGTCGTAGAGCGGTTTTCGGAAGTGCTCCCCAAAACGGCTTTCGGCAAGGGCGCGGATGGATTGCTCGTCTATCATAAACCGGGATTACGCTGATTTGACTGATTACGCTGAAAGGGAATAATCCAAAATCGTCCCAACGGAGCCGTAGTCTGATTTCAGGTAATTTTGCGAGGGATGACAAAACCAAGCCGTCCGGCGTTTTAGGTCGAACAAATTCGAAGTGAATACCGGAGATCCGTGAATATCGAACAAAATCGGTCTTTAAAATCGCTGACGACATTCAAGATCGGCGGCCCCGCGCGTTTTTTTGTCGAGCTTGCCCACGCGAACGAACTCACGGAAGCGCTCGCCTTTGCCGAAAAAGAAACCGTGCCGGTCCTGATTTTGGGCGGCGGAAGCAACATGCTGGTGAGCGATCGGGGATTTCTGGGACTCGTCATTCATATTGCGAACCGAGGGATCGACGTACAAGACCTGGGGACCCGGACGCAGTTGCGCATTGCTTCCGGCGAAGTATGGGACCGTGTTGTACAATTTGCGGTGGAGCGCGAGCTCTGGGGGATCGAAAACCTTTCGCGCATTCCCGGGCAGGCCGGCGCGCTCGCGGTCCAAAATGTGGGAGCCTATGGCGAGGAGATAAAAGAGACGCTGGTCTCCGTCGAGGTCTTCGACCGGCAGCGCCGTTTGTTTCGAACGCTGAGGAACGAAGAATGCGGTTTTAGTTACCGCAAAAGTATTTTCAATACGTCCGAAAAAGGACGCTATATCATTCTGTTCACCACGCTCGCGCTGTCGCGCGTACCCAAACGGAATATCTCCTATCCCGATGTAAAAAAATGGTTCGAGAGAAGGCCCGAACCGGCGATCCTCGAGATTCGCGAGGCGATCCAAGCGATCCGCGACAAAAAATTTCCGTTCCCCGCCGAGTCGATCGAGGGAAATGCCGGGTCGTTCTTCAAGAACTCGGTCCTCCCGCCCGACGAGTACGAAAAATTGGAATCGGCATTCGAACGAAACCTGCCGGAGCAGGCCGCGCGATTGAGAACGATCCGCGCCCGCAGCGAAGGCGGCGAAATAAAAATTCCGTCCGCGTTTATATTCGAGGCGTGCGGCCTGAAAGGGTACCGCGAAGGGAACGTCCAGCTGAACCCAACGCAGCCCGTGATCGTACTGAACGAAACCGGGGAAGCGACCGCGAAGGAAGTCCTCACGCTGGTCCATCACGTCCGCACGATCGTCCGCGATAAAACGGGACTCCATCTCTACACCGAACCGGAACTCATCGGCTTTACGGCGGAGGAGTTACGCAGCTATGGATTTAACGAGGAGGAGATAGCGCGGTATTGTTACGGGCGATGATGCGAGGAAGATGATCTCAATGATGAACGATCAATTTTCCGACGAAGAGTGCGTTATTGTGTGCGTGCAGATTGAACGAGTACACTCCGGCCGCAAGCGTTGCGACGTCGAAGGTACACTGCCCGCGAGCGTCCGAGAGCGCGCTACGTACTTCTCGCCCGAGCATATCGAGCAGTGTGACGGTCTGAAACGCCTGCGAGGTCGTAACCGTAACCCGGCCTGATGCCGGATTCGGGTAACAAGAGAGCGATGAATGTGCAATCGCATTTGGGGCAACACCAGACGCCGCGGTCTCTGCCCGAACAAGAAGCGAGGGTGTTTCGCCGGGACCGATGGCAAAGATGGCAGCCGGGAGACCCGACTCGCTTATAATAATTCCACGCGTATCGAAGACGTTATTGAAATCCTCATAACTCATATTCGGGCCCAGGGATGGGGCGTCCGTGGTATCTAAAAAAACAGTATCGAACGACCACGATTCGCCGGCGTTCGTCGAGCGAAGCAATAATCTATTCAGCCCGGTACTGGCATAGATCGTATCGTGCTCCGCGCCCGAAAGATAGTCGATGGGCCAAATATGTTCAGCGACAGTATCGTAATGCCAGGTGCTTCCTCCGTCTGTTGTGCGTGTCAGGGCTCCGCGATCGTGGCTGTCCCATGGTACGACGCGGTCACCATATCCGATGATGGTGTCACCGTTCCCAAACGCGAGGTTCGAAATAATAAAACGTTTTGAAATCGAATCATTGAGATCGATCGGCGATCCTCCGGAGTCGTACGTCACCCAATTATCGTGCGTGGTAAACAGGGGCCCGGTTCCATATTTCCATATGCGGAACATCCCATGTCCGTAGGATTTGCATTGCATGGGATAATTGAATATCGAGTCTTGTTTCCAATGCTGGCCCCCGTCCGAGGTCGTAAAGAAATTCCCTCCAGAATTAAAAATACCGGTATTACTATCGGAAAAGTCGAAATCGCTTGCATACTTGCCGAGAGGCAGTCCCTCGATTTTGTTCCATGTGTCGCCTCCATCGCTGGTTCGGATGAGGAACCCGTTCTCGTGCCAGGGAAATGTATCGAGCATCGCAACGGCATGGAGCGAGTCGATCACTTCGAGCTTCGACACAGTATACAAAAACCAGTCTGCAAAGGCCGGAATTTTAATGGGAGTCTGCCAGGACGCTCCGCCATCGTAACTGCGAAGAATTTGGATATCGTACCCAAGGGGCAACGTATCGGTCAGCCGTTTTGCGGCCACCATGCAGAAGTTCCCCCTTGCCGCGATAGCAGTATAATAATAGATTTGTTCGGGATACAAGGAAGCGGAGTCATAATAATAACTATTATTCGTAACCGTCCATCGGGTCTGAGTTCTCGCATTCGGAATATAAGTTCCAAATGCGAGAACGATCGCGACGATAAAAGTGGCAAACGTAGCTTTCGTCATAATCTATTTTACTCGATGGGGCAGGGCTGAATGTCAATCAATCTCGGAAGCAAAGATACAACGAAGTAGGAACGCCACAACAAAAACTTTCGGGCCTATAAAACTCTATTTATAGACCCTGACACTCGGTCGATGCAAGCGGATTTTTTAAAAACGAAAACGAGTAACGAGTTTCCCACTCATTACTCGTTTTACACGAGGTCTGCATCGTTATTGCCGGACGAATTCCGCTTCGATCGTGATCGAAATGTCTTCGCCGACGACGACCCCGCCGGTTTCGAGCGCGGCATTCCAGGTGAGGCCGAAGTCCTTGCGGTTGATCTTCGTCTTGCCGGTAAATCCGATACGGGTTCCGCCCCAGGGATCTTTCACTTCCGGCGTTGCTTCGATGGCCAGCGTCACCGGCCGGGTAACGCCATGGATCGTGAGGTCCCCGGTGACGAGGAGTTCGTCGTCGTTCTTATGTTTCCACTCCGTCGAACGGAACGTGAGCTCCGGGAATTTTTCTGCGTCGAAAAAGTCGGGGCTTTTGAGGTGCGCATCGCGGTTGGCTTCGCGCGTATCGATCGAAGCCGTTGGGATCGCGACCTGGACGGAGCTCTGCTCGATCTTGCGTGGATCGTAGGAAAGCGTCCCGGAAAGATCGCTGAAATGGCCTTTGACATTCGAGATCATGAGGTGCCGGACGCTGAATTCGGCGGTCGAATGCGTTTTATCGAGATTCCACGTCTTTAGCGCCGGTGCATTGGCTTGCTCCTGCTGCTGCGCGGTTTCGAGGACTTGTTGTTCTGCTTCAAAAATGGTCGTATTCATAATTTCTCCAAAGAAAGCTAAAAGTTGTTACAACAACCATTTACGCCTCTGAACAATCTTTGTTTCAACAGATAAATTAATGTCTTTTTATTCCTTTCTTAAGGAAATGATCGGTCGACCTCTAGGAATCCTCCCTTATTGTCATTCCCGAGGATGCGGGAATCCAGGCGTGGCATGGAAGAGACCGTTTGTTTTGAAAAGACCTATTGGATTCCCGCCTTCGCGGGAATGACAGAATAAGTTAGAAAATAGGAAAAATTAGAAATGGACAGGAAAAAAATTAGTAGCTTCGAAAACTAATTTTTCAGCAACTGCGGGAAATCGTGGCGGAATTTCTCGACTTCGGGGGTCGTCACGCTCACGATATAGGGCTGGTCGGGATGATTTCGGAAATAGCGGAGATGATAGTCCTCGGCACGCCAGAATTTTGTGAGCGGAGCGACCTGGGTCACGATAGGAGCGTAATATCGACCGGCTATTTCGGAAATATATTGCTCCGCCTCGCTCCGTTGCTCGGGCGTGCGGTAAAAGATGGCGGAGCGGTATTGCGGTCCTTCGTCCGGACCCTGGCGGTCGGCGGTAGTCGGGTCGTGCTCCCGAAAAAAGACTTCGAGAAGCGTATGGTAGCTGATCTCGGAGGGATCGAACGCAACATCGACCGACTCTGCATAGCGCGTCGATCCCGTGCTGACTAAATCGTACGATGGATTCGGTTCGGTCCCACCGGCGTAGCCCGGCAGGGCATTTTTTACGCCCTTGAGCTCTAAAAAAATCTCTTCCGAATGCCAGAAACATCCCATCGAGAACGTGGCATGTTCGAGGTGGGAATCGGTATCGGTTTCCACGACCGCGGTTTTGGCGGACGCCTGCCTGGAAGGGCCGTTGCAGGCTAAGACGGCAACGATCGCGGCCGCGCAGGCGGCAAGGAAAAAAGCGCTTTTGCGTGACATCGTATAGCGTTGGACGCAGCGCACCGTCATTGGTTTCAGTGCTCGCGAAGCCATGCCGGGTACGAACGCATTGCGAATAACCGTGTTTTAGAGCCATTCTCAGCGCTCGTGATCTCATCCTCGTCGAATTGCGTCGGAATTATTCTGGCGGGAGGCTCCGGCTCCCGGCTGCACCCGTGCACGACGGTCACGAACAAGCACTTGCTTCCCATCGGCGAAATGCCGATGATCTTTTACCCGATCCGGAAGCTCGTGGCGGCCGGCGTCCGCGATATCCTGATCGTGACCGGCACCGAGCACATGGGCGATTTTATTTCCCTGCTCGGCTCCGGGAAGGATTTCGAGTGTGCGCTGACCTATCGCGTGCAGGACGAGGCCGGGGGCATCGCGCAGGCCCTCGCGCTCGCCGAACGCTTTACGAACGGCCAGCCGATGTGCGTCATGCTGGGCGATAATATCTTCGAGCGTCCGGTGAACGCGCTCATCGCGCAGTTCCTCGAGCGGGCCGATACCGCGCAGATCCTCCTCAAAGAAGTTCCGGACGCCGAGCGGTTCGGCGTCGCCGTGATGGAGGGCCGCCGCGTCGTCCGCATCATCGAAAAGCCCGAGTCCCCGCCCTCGAACTATGCCGTGACGGGCGTCTATTGTTATCCTCCCGATGTCTTCGATATCATTCGGACGCTCGCGCCTTCGGAGCGCGGCGAACTCGAGATCACGGACGTGAACAACGCCTATCTCGCGCAGGGGCGGCTGCACGCCGCCGTCCTGGAAGGATATTGGTCGGACGCGGGAACGTTCCCATCCCTAGCGCGGGCAAATGAACTGGTCCGGCAATCGCCGCCGCTATGAACCTTCTGATCGCGGGGGGCGCCGGCTTCATCGGAGCGAATTTCGCGCACGACGCAGCGGAGCGGGGCCATCGCGTCCTGATCTATGACCTGCTGACCTACGCTGGGAACCCGAAGAACGTCGCCTCGTTCACGCATTTGGTCAAAGGCGATATCCGTAGCGCGTCGGCCCTCGATATCGTTTTTGCCGAAGGCATCGACGGCGTGCCGTTCGATGCGGTCGTCAACTTCGCTGCCGAAAGCCATGTCGATCGGTCGATCTCGCTTGCGATGCCATTTGTCGAAACGAACGTCGTGGGTGCGGTCACCCTGCTCGAAGCGGCTCGCCGGCACAGGGTTCCCACGATGGTGCAGATCTCGACCGACGAGGTCTATGGCTCGATCGAAGAGACCGGAAGGTTTACTGCGCAATCGCCGCTGCGGCCTTCGAGTGCCTATTCCGCCTCCAAAGCCGCGGCCGATCTTCTGCTGCTCTCCTATTATCGGACGCATGGCGTCGATGTGCGTATTACCCGCTGCACGAATAATTACGGCCGCTTTCAGCACCCGGAAAAATTCATTCCCACGGTGATTTCGAATGCGCTCGCGGGAACATCGATCCCGATCTACGGCGATGGGAACCAGGTGCGCGACTGGATCTTCGTCGATGACCATGTTGCCGGGATTCTCGACGTGCTCGAGCGTGGGCGTCCCGGAGCGATCTATCATTTTGGAGGGCCCGGCATCGAAGGAGACGCCGTTGGCATTTCGAATTTCGAACTCGCGCATCGGCTGCTGCGCATTCTTGCCGAAAAGACCGGCTCCCAACTTTCCCACTATACCGCGCTGCTTCAGAATGTTACGGACCGGCCCGGTCATGACCGCCGGTATGCGCTCGATTGGTCGGACGCCGAACGCGAACTCGGATGGCGTCCCAACATAGAGCTTGAAGAAGGCCTGCGAAAGACCATCGATTGGTGGCTGGCGCACCCAAATTGGTGGAACGACGTTTAGCACGTCTCGATAGTTTGGCAATTCTTGAAACAGTTTAGAGGGTCTTGAACACGTTTTGCAGGTCTTGAAAAAACTTCTCCTTCTGGGGCAGGGCCAGATCGGCTCCGCGCTTGCCGAAGATCTTTCCGAGTTCCCGGTTCATCGCTGGACGGGCGATCTGGACGATCTCTCGCGCACCGAGATCGCACGCATCGCGCCGGACGTCATTATCAATGCTGCCGGCAAGACCGGCCTCGAATGGTGCGAGCGGAATGCGAGGGAAGCGGTCCGCTCGAATCTCGAGGCGCCGGTGCGATTGTACGGGCGCATTCGCGAGGCGGCGCCGGAGGCCCGTTTCATTCATTTTTCGAGTGGCTGCGTTTGGGACGGTCCGTATCGCGAGGATGGGAACGCTTTTACCCCCGATGTCCCGCCGACGCCGGCGTGCCTGTATTCGTGGACCAAAGCCGCGGCGGACGCGATGCTGCTCGATCTCGATCCGGCGCACATTGCCATTCTGCGGCCACGGCAGGTCTATTCGTCCCATCGGCACCCGCGGAATATGCTCGCGAAGCTCCAGACCTATGCTTCGCTCATCGACACCCCGAACTCCGTTAGCAGCATCGAGGTCATTGCAAAGACCGTGCGATATCTTTTGAATGCCGAAGCATCGATGGTGAATTCCGGAGCATCGATGGTGAATCCCGAAGGATGGACGGGCGTCTGGAATGTGTACGACCGTGGAACGATCACGCCATTCGAGATCGGGGAACTGTTATGGAATGCCGGCCTCCGCGGCCGGCCGGAACGAATTTCCAAGGCGGCGCTCGATGCGTTCCATAAACCGAAGCGCGTCGATACGGTGCTCTTCGATCGCCGGTTCGAGCGCGCCGTCCAGCCGGAGGAGGTCCATACCGTCCTCGCGCGGACGATCGCCGCGTGGAAGGAAAGCCCGGCCCTCGTGACACACGATTGAACGATGAACGAACGCCCCCGGACGCTCCTCGACCGTTTCTTCGAGCATACGCGCGGACCGCTTGCCGCGCGCGCGTATCTTCGCTATAAGCCGTCGCACGGGGAACCGTATTGCGATATCACGTTCGGAGCGTTTGGCGAGCGCGTCCGCGAAGTCGCGGCCGGATTCGCGCGGCTCGGCATTCAGCGCGGCGACCGCATCGCGATTGTCTCGGAATCCCGTCCGGAATGGCTGATTGCGGAATTCGCGGCCCTGGCGTTAGGGGCCGTCTGGGTTCCCATGTTCCCAACGCTCACGCCGCAACAGATCCACTATATTGTCAACGATTGTGCGGCAAAACTCCTTATCGTTTCGAACGACCTGCAATGGAGCAAAGCGCAAAAGATCGCGCGCGAATGCCCTTCGCTGGAAACGGTCCTGGTGCTGAGCGAGCAGGCGCGCATCGCGGCGGCCGAAGTTCGCGTGCTGCGGATGAAGGAACTCGCGGGCCTCACCGGACCGGTCGCGGATTTCGAGGAGGAAGCTCGAACGGCGTCCGAAGACGACATCGTCACGATCATTTATACGAGCGGCACGACGGGGAACCCGAAAGGCGTCATGCTCACGCACAAGAACGTAATGGCGAACCTGGAAGGCGCGCTCGCCGCGATCCCGCCGCTCACCGAGCGAGACGTGGCACTTTCGTTCCTGCCGCTGTGCCATGCGTTCGAGCATGTGGCGATGCACTTCTTCTTTTATCGAGGGATGACCGTGGCGTTTGCCGAATCGGTCGAAACGGTCGCCGATAATTTACTCGAAATTCGTCCGACGATCATGACCGGCGTCCCGCGTTTTTATGAGCGTATCTATGGGCGGATTATGCGCATGCGCGAAAAAATGCCGCCGGTAAAACGCAGGCTCTTCGATTGGGCGCTCGCGATCGGTACCCAAAACGGCCGCTCGATGGAAGGGAAAAGAGTTCCTATCCTTGCGTGGCTGCTCCGGCCCATTGCGGACCTTCTGGTACTCAGGAACATTCGAGCGCGGACGGGCGGACGCATCCGGTTTTTTGTTTCCGGGGCGGCGGCGCTTCCGGCCGAGGTCGGCCGCGCGTTTGCCGCGTTCGGGCTTCCGATCATCGAGGGCTACGGTCTCACCGAAGCCGCGCCGGTCCTCTGTGCCAATCCGTATAAAAAACTGAGATGGGGAAGCGTTGGCCTTCCGCTCGTGAACGTCGAGGTCCGGATCGCCCCGGATGGCGAAATTCTCGCGCGCGGGCCGAACATCATGAAGGGGTATTATAAGCATCCCGATGCGACCCGCGAGATGATCGATGAGGAAGGATGGCTGCATACCGGAGACGTCGGCGAGATCGACCGGGAAGGATATGTAACGATCACCGACCGTAAAAAGCACCTTTTCGTATCGAGCGGAGGCAAGAATATCGCGCCCGCCCCCATTGAATCTCTTCTTACCGAATCGCGTTTGATCGATCAGATTATGCTCGTCGGTGACAAACGCCCGTTCTGCACCGCGCTTATCGTTCCCGATTTTACGGCGGTGCGCGAAGCCCGGCTGGGTGCTCCCGGCGAGATCTCCAATGACGATCTGGCGGCGAGCGAAACGGTTCGACGGGCGATCGAAGCGGAACTCGAACGCCTGCAGGCGGGGATCGCGAGTTTCGAACGGGTGCGCCGCTTTATGGTCCTGCCCGAAGCATTTACGGTGGAAAACGGTATGATGACCCCGACGCTCAAGATCCGCCGAACCGCCGTCGAGGAACGATATCGCGAACTCATCGAAGCGATGTATCGCGTACGGCCGGTGGAAATGACAAGTCCATAATTTTTTTAATCCTAGTCCTATGAAATCCGTTTCGCTTCTGTTCCTACTTTTTTTAACTGGTGTAGCAGGTACCGCGCTGGCGCAACCGAATCCCGCCGCGTACACCGTCCAGGCGTGGGCGACCGTGCAGGAAAATCCGCCGGTCATTACGCTCCACTGGAGGCACGACCCGCGCGCGAAGCACTATGAAATTTTCGAACGGACGCTTGGCGACTTTAACGACTGGGCCGATATCGGTCCCGTCGCGGGGACCGATTCGACCTTTGCCGATAGTTCCGAAAGTACGGGTGTGACCTACGAGTATGAAATACTCGATTCGGCAAAATCGGACTCTGTGTATGCGGCGTTCGGATTCGTTGCTTCGGGAATCGATGTGCAGCTACCGGTGATGCAAGGCAAAGTGATTTTGCTCGTCGATAAAACGTATGCAACGCCGCTGGCCACCGAGATCTCGCGCTGGATCTCGGACGTCGAGGCGGAAGGGTGGAGTGTCATACGGCACGATGTGAACCGCACGGACGCGGTCACGGCTGTCAAAGCGCTGGTCAGGCAAGATTATCTGGCCGACTCGGTCCACGTCCGCACGCTTTTTATTTTAGGACATGTCCCCGTGCCCTACTCCGGCGATATTGCCCCGGACGGACATACGCCCGGTAACGGCAATCATCAGGGCGCATGGCCCGCGGACCTTTACTACGGGAATTTTTATACTAAATGGACGGACGTGAAGGTGAACGATGCCACCGCTGGTGACGCACGAAACCAGAATATTCCCGGCGATGGGAAGTTCGATCAGGACTCCATCAGCACCCCCGATGCCCCGGAGGAGCTCGAGGTCGGCCGGGTCGATCTCTATAACATGCCGAGTTTCACGCTTTCGGACACGGCGCTCCTACGGCAATATTTGGATCGCGACCATGCCTTCCGCACCGGAACGTTCCAGGCGCCGCACCGCGCATTGGTCGACGACAACTTTGGCGTCATTCAATATGAGTACGACGTACCGAGTAGCAATGCCTGGCGGAATTTCGGGCCGCTCGTTACACCCGATAGCGTCGTGAATAGTCCGGGCTCGTGGTTCAGCGTCCTCGATAGCACGCCCTACCTGTGGGCGTATGGGTGCGGCGGCGGATGGTTCCAGGGGGCCGGCGGCGTCGGCAATACCGCGAATTTCGCGACGCAGGGATCGAAAGCGATTTTCAACATGCTCTTCGGAAGTTTTTTTGGCGACTGGGATGTGACCGATAATTTTTTGCGCGCGCCGCTGGCAACATCGTACGGACTGACGAACTGCTGGGCCGGCCGACCCTATTGGTACTTTCATCCGCTCGGCATGGGACAAACGTTCGGCTATTGCGCGAAGTTTACACAGAATGTTCCGGAAGGGCCGCTCTATATCACGAACGATCGGAAGCACCTGCTGTTCGCGAGCGATTATATCTGGAGCCTTTCGATGTCTGGCGTTCACGTGGCGCTCATGGGCGATCCCACGCTGCGCATGGAATATCTTTCGGAGCCGCCCAGCGCTCTTTCGGCCAGTGTCCTCGCCAATGCGGTGAAACTGACGTGGAATGCGCCCTCAAAATCCGTTCCCGGATATAATATTTATCGCGCGGCGCACACCGGCGATACGCTGATCGAGATCAATACGTCCCTCGTCACGGGAACCTCGTTTACCGATCCTGCGCCCATGAACGACAGTGATATCTATGTGGTCCGCGCGGCGGAGCTTACGACGACGCCAAGCGGGTCGTGGTGGAACGAAAGCGGCGGTGTGTCGCAGGGCGTCACCGTGACCCTTTCGGGCGTCGCGCAGCAACCGTCCGTTCCGGACGAGCTTACCCTCCATGTCGAGGGCGGCTTTTTAGATATTCACGTTTCGCGCACGGAATCGGACGCGATTCATCTGGGAATTATCGACGAGACCGGACGCGAAGTCGCGCGTATCGTCGATGGCTGGGCCCCTACCGGAGAATATAACTATCGAGTTTCGACGGCCGCGTATCCGGCCGGAGTTTATTTCGCTCGTCTCGTAAGCGCGAGTGGGATTGAAACGGCAAAAGCGATCGTCGTGCATTGATGTATTGGAAGCTCAACTGTTTCAAGGCTTAACGGTTTTAAGCTTAGCTCATCTGTTCTCATAATTTTGGCATAATGTTGCAATTCGGAAATAGCTTTCAGATCACCTATGAAAGTTATTTTCTTTGTTCTCCTGTGTTCCGTTGCCCTTACGGTTCCCGTTCGGGCGCAACGCGATGCCAAAAAGAGCGTTGCGCTCTCCGATAGCATTTCCTCGGGTCCGTCGCTCGAAAAACCCGCGCTCGGAAAAGAGCCCGCGCTCGAAAAGGAGCCGCCGGTTTCGCTTCCGGGCGTGCCACCGGCCGGCGAGTTCAATTCGACGCTGAACTCGATCGGATCGCTCTTCAATGACGATCGCCAATATTATACGCGGCAACCCCTTTGGCTTCCGCTGCTCAAGATCACGCTTTCGAACACCGGACTGTGGCTCGCCGACCGGTATATCTTCAATTACGATTTTTCGCACATCGGCTTCAACAGTTGGTCCGAAAACTTAAAACGTGGCTTTACCTGGCGCGACACCGACCGGTTTGGAAATGATTTCTTTTTTCATCCCTACTCGGGCGGCGGGTATTTCATGGACGCCCGCTCGCTGGGCTACAGTTTTTGGGAATGTTTGCCGTTTACGGTCTTCGGCAGTGCGGAATGGAAGTATTTTTTCGAGACGGACCAGCCCTCGTATCCCGATCTCATCAATTCGTCGGTCAATGGGTTGTTTATGGGCGAAGTCGGATATCGGATTACGTCCAACGTGCTGAATGACGAGGCCACGGGCTTCGACCGCGCCTGGCGCGAGGTCGTCGTCGGACTGATTAGTCCTTCGCGCTTCTTTTCGCGTTTGATAACCGGGAAGTTGTGGGACGTCTCCACGACTCCCACGCTCGAACAGGAGCCGATGGACGTGGCATTTTCGTTGGGTCCGCACGTGGTGAATAATGGAACGAAATTTGGCTCGGGACCCGTCAAGTTCAGCGCAAATCTTGCGCTCGAATATGGCGACCCGTATGAGGACCGCGTGCGCAAGCCGTTCGACCATTTCAAACTGTGGGGCGAGTTCACAAACGCCTACCAGCGAAAATATCTGGGAGAGGTCACGGGCTATGGACTGCTGGCGGGATCGAACCTGACGGAAGGGAATCTTCTGTTCGGCCTCTTTCAGCACTTCGATTATTTCGACAATCTCACGTTCGAGTTAGGCGACCTTTCGTTCGGGCCGGGGCTCATTGCAAAAGTTCCATTCGACGACCACAGCGGGCTTTTCACCGCAGTGCACGCGAGCTTTATTCCCTTTGGCGCCAACAATGCCGGCTTTTTCCCGAATCCGACGGCCGACCAGCGAGATTATAGTTATGGCGATGGTGCCGAAGGGATGACGGAAACCGGAATTTCGTTCGGCGATCATGCCGTCGAGCTTGCGGCGATCGGCTACTACATTTATTTCCATTCGTATTACGGGCAGGCCGTGACGAACTCGATGCTCCTGCTCAAGCCACGCCTGGTCATCAATGTTGTAAAGAACGTCGGGATCGGACTTGAAGACCAGATTTACCTCAGCGACCGGCTTTCGCCTTCGCTCGAAAGTCCGACGCTCGAGCGGAGCGAACAACGCCTCTTCGTCCAGTGGCGCTGGGATGATTTTAAAAAAGAATAACGAAAAAAGTATAGGTAAAAAAGAAGACCGCATAAAAAATGGCGGCGCATCGAGATCCGATGCGCCGCCGAAAAAATGCGGTAACTTTTGTTAAGGTTTACCAGCGTTTGCCGCCGCGGTCTCCGCCGCCGCTGCGTCCGCCACCGCCGCCGTAGTCTCCACGTCCGCCGCCAAAGCCGCCGCGTCCGCCACCACCGCCGCGATGTCCACCGCCGCCGCCGCCGGAGCGTTCCATCGGACGCGCAATGTTCACGGTGATCGTGCGCCCGCCGAGCTCGGCTTCATGGAGTTCCGCGATCGCCTTCTGGGCCGCGGCATCGTCGTTCATTTCGACAAAGCCGAAGCCTTTGCTGCGCCCGGTGTCCCGGTCGGTAATTACTTTCGCGCTCGCGATCTCGCCGTAGCTCGAAAAGATTTGTTGGAGTTGGTTGTCGTCCGTTTGATACGGAAGGCCCCCGACATAGATCTTAGTCATCAGAATATAAAAAAATGCACCGCAACGAATACCGCCGAAGCAACAGACGTTGCGAAAAAAAATGCTTACAGGCTGTGACCGGGAAACCTCAAGAAAAGCAGGCAGTGAAAGCAAGAGCGTAGGACGAGCTCGCTGGCCGGCGTGAGGCCGGATGCAGCGTGCTCCGAAACGCAAGAGCCGACCTCAAACGCCCGTAGGCAGCAGAGTTCGCTGGATGCAAAACCGAATCTCAGAGACGACCGAAAGCTGTGAATGTACTATAGAGATCCGCGGCGCATCGCTGCACCTGTGACGGACCTCTTGGACACGCATAACATACTTTCGCCCGATAGGTTCAGGCCTTCCGCGATTTAATATTCATTTAACGCGGAGTTTTAATGTCCCTGACCATGCGAACGTTTACGGTTCCTCGATCGAGAGCTGAGTGCTCGAAATTCCCTCTTCGGTTTTAAGCCGCAGGGTATAGATCCCATCGGCAATGCCGTCCAAAGAAAATGGGATCGAAACGTTGCCGGGACCCTGAACGCCTTCGTAGATTTCGCGTATAAGGCCGCCACGCTCATCGAAAAGCGAGAGTGATAGCGCTTCGTGGCGTGGAAGTGCGAATATGACATACCCCGAGCCACGAGAAGGATTGGGGTAAATGGAAAGGTGCAGTGCCGGACTTGTCTGCACATTCTGATGAACGCCAAGCGGGAAATTTGCAATGGGCGCGGCCCAGACGCCGCGCGACGTACTTCCGGCATAAGCGAACTGGCGGTCGGCCGTAAAAGCGCGGAGCAGTGTGGAAATCGAATCGGTCATAAGGACCGAATGGACCGGACCGGCCTCATAAATACTATCGGTCGTGGTAACGACGATCTGGCGATCGAGCGATTCTACTTCCATGGCATGTTCCACATGGGTTTGCCAGCTAAGTCCGCCATCGGTCGAAATCGAAATCGCTCCATCCACACCTGCAAAACCAGAGCAGAGATAGACGGTGTCCCCGACAGCTACCGAAGAAAGCGCTTCGCCAATCGCAGGAACAGTATCTAAAAGATTCCAGGACAATCCCTCATCGTTCGAGGCAAAGACGCGAATCCCTTTGCTGAGGGGCGAGTTTCCCGCGACAAACGCGAGGACCGTTCCCGGTAGCACAGCGAACGTTTCCGTAAGCGCAGTGTCCAGCGGAAGGCCCTGATCTGGGTTCCATGTTTCTCCGTGGTCGGTCGAAGTCACCGCGCCATCGAGATCGAGCGCGGCAAGGAGCGTTCCGGTATCTCCCGCAATGGAAATAACGGGAAGATCGGTCACCGTCGCCCATGCGCTGCCGTTCCATTGCCACAGACCGGCATGATCGTCGTTCGCAGGGGAACCCGAAGCGAATAAGGTCCCATTCGCGAATGTGAATTTCGATGCCAGCGAATCTTCGAGGTCGGTTCCTCCCGTGGGCACGCTCCAGGTGCTGCCATGATCGCTCGAATGGAACACGCCTCGTGGCGTAAGCGCAAAGAGAAGCGAATCGCTTGCGAACACGTCGCGGATTTCAGCCGGAAGCCCTTCGGTCGCATAGTTCCATTGAACGCCGTCGGCAGAAGCGACCACTCCGGCGTTATCGCCGGAGAAAAAGCGATGGTCATTGAAGGCAACGTCGTTCGAACTGCCATCGCGCGGATATCCATTCGTTCCTTCTATCGCGTGCCACGAACTTGCGCCGTCCGTCGAGCGAAACACTTCGGGCCCGGTCGCAATGATGTTCAGGCCATCCACCGCGAAGCTCGAAAGGAAATCGGTGTTGGTATCGAGGCCGAAGTTCGGCACGTTAAGCCAGGTGCGTCCGGTATCGATCGAAATATCGAGCCGTCCCCAGCCGCCAACGAATAGTTCTGATCCAAAGAACCGGATCGATATCGCGCGATGCCACGCTGGGTACGATGTCTTCTGCCACAGCGTATCTCCGATCGGGAGTTCCCACACGCCACTGTCGTATTCGATGGCGAAGACATGATTTGCTCCGACGGTGAAATCGCTCAGGAGATTGTTGGGCGCCAGGCTCGCAATACGCTTCCAGCTTTCGCCAACGTCCGTCGAGCGATATATTCCGGCCTTCGGATCAAAGGGCAATCCCGCGATGGCGGTAATGATATCGGAACCATTTTGCAATAGTTCGGGAATGCTGCGACCCGAAGAAAAAACGGAGTCCCACGTCAGCGCGCTGTCGCCCGAACGATAGGCCGTCCAGGTATTACCATCGCGAACGATGGCAAACAGCACTTCCTGTCCGGGAACTTGATATTGCGTGACCTTCAAGACTTCATGATGAAGAAGGCCGACCACGTGCCATGTCTGGGCATGGTCGGTCGAACGAAAAACTCCGTCCGGAGTTGCTGCGTACATACGAGCTCCGTTGGAACCCGCAATCTCACAGAAATCATACACTCGTCCCCCCGTCGGCCCCGGCAACTCCTGCCATTGAGCGTGCGAAAGAATGGGAACGAAGGAAAAAACGATCGCGAAGACGAATTTCATAGCAGGAAGAACAACACCAGATCGGTTAAAAGTTAAACCGGGCAGTAGAAGATCGCCAGGAACAACGCACTTTCATCGCCGCACAACCAGATTCGCTTGCGTTGTTGCTTCCGAAGTTCTTACGACGATCGTATAGCTGCCTTCGGCCAGGTCCGCAAGTGAAATAGGAAAGGAGTTCATTCCAGGCGTTACTTCGACCTCCCACGGCGCCCGCACGAGCGCGCCGCGTGCGTCATACCATGCGACACGTGCCTCACCCGATGAAGAAACTACAAAATGCAGCTCCGCAAATTGAGCGCCGGGATTCGGGACGACCGTCATTGCGGGTTCCCGATCGATGGTCGTTATGGAAACATCGCTTGGCGCGGCGAGCGGCGCCTTCGCGAAGTAAATCCGCAGGCTATCGGTCCGCATATCGGCCCACGTCATATAGAGGGTATCGCTTGCGATCGCGGCGGACTGAAAATCGTTACCGGGATTGACCAGGATCTTATTGAACGGTGCCGAGGCATTCGTGACGCGAACGTTCCTCGACCACGTAAGCCCACCATCGGTGGACGTCGCAAAGTAGGAATCGGTTGCCGAAGCGTCGCCGCCCGACCCGCCATTTCGGCGGTCCCGCCATACAACAGCAAGTTTCCCGCTTGCTCCGAAGGTCGGCCACAGCATGTCCTGTACGACGCCATTGCCGGCCGGGTCGTCATTGACGCGCACAGGGGAGGACCACGTTTGCCCCCGATCGAACGAAGCCGAAGCGAAAATATCGAGATCGCCCAGGCGCGCGTCCGGCCAGAAAAAGACGAGGTGATCGGCATTCTTCGGATCGGCAACGAGCTGAAACGCCCCTTTAATAGAATCTTTTTCGCGAAGGTCGACGCCGGGTTGGAGAATGAATGAGCGGGTGAAACTCGCGCCGCCATCGGTCGAAGTTGCGAGCGCATAGCCCGCTTTCGAATCGGCACAGGGATACGCAATATAGAGCGTTCCATTGGCTCCCACCGCGGGGGAACCCATGGGCTGCTGGATGAGCGATGCGGAAAAGGGAGTGCTGTCGAGGACGGTTTCGTGCTGCCACGTTGCGCCGCCATCGGTCGAGCGGGTGAAATAGGAATGGTTCGGAACCGGGTTCCAGGGCGCGGGTTTCGTCGGCAGATAGAGGTTCCCTTGCGTGGCGGTCCCGCTGTTGTCGACCGCCAGCCACGGCCGGTCGAGCGAAACGTCCGTATCTTCGGCGGCATCGATCGCTTTCACGGGTTCCGAGAACGAACGTCCACCGTCCGTCGAATGGACCACGAACACGCCGCCTTGCGAATTGGAACTATCGAGGTAGTCGATATAATCGAGATAAAGGGTCCCGTCGGTTGCCCAGGCCATCGAGACGTCGGCCGACTGCCACTTCGAGCCGTTATGGGGAAGATCGACAGCCGGTTCCCATTGCGCGCCGCCATCGAACGACGCCCGCGTCGAGATCGTCACCGTAAGCGATAGGCCCGATACGCGGAGCGACATCCACGCGACGACGAGGTTTTCCGGATTCGCTGGATTGACGGCAAGGAACGGTTCCCCACTATGGAGCACGGTCGTCGAAAGCTCGGTATTCACCGGTTGGGCGAGCGCGACGCATGGGGCGAACAGCAAAAAGAACATGGATCGAAGCATGTGCAAAAATAGGGATGTGGAGTACGGTACGACAAAAAAAGCGATCTCGACAGATAGAGATCGCTGTGCGCGAAACGTTTAATTTTCGAGACCTATTTTTTTGACGGCGAGACCTATTGCTATGACGGCGAGACCTATTGCTGCGACGGCGATCGCTACTTTACGACCGCGATCATGAGCGGCCGGGTCGATTGCCAGAGCAGCAGGCCGGTTTCCGGATCGGTCGCAGCCATGCGGACCAGATAACTGCCGCTCGCGGAGATTCCGAGCGAGGGCGCCTCGAGCGTGACCAGATGCGTTCCCACCGAGAGCAGTCGGTGAGGGATCGGCATGGCGATCGTACGGCCGGCGACGTCATAGACCGTAAGGTCGATCACGGCGTCCGTCGCGAGCGTGATCGGGATGACGGTCGATGTGGCGAACGGATTGGGCATATTCGTTCCAAGAGCCCAGCCATCTCCGTTCGTGGCCTGTCCGGCATCGATCTCCTTCGTGGCCGAAACATGCCGAGTCCCGTCCAAGGAAATATCGATGAGACGGTATTCGTAATCGTTGGGCTCCGCGGTCCGGTCGCGAACGGCATAGTAATGGGCAATGGACGAAGTTCCCGCGCCGCGGAGTGCGGGATCGGTCTCGTAGCTTGCGATGATCGTAAAATCGTTGGAGGCTGCGCCGAGCGTCCGCCGTTCGAGTTCATATCCGGCACAGGCCTCTTCGCTCGCGGTTTGCCAGGTCACATCGACTTCCCCCACGCGCGGGGCGCTGAGATCGAAACTCGAGAGTTGCAAGGGAAGGGTTCCATCCTCGAAAATAAGCTGCGCGTAGATGTCCGCATTGCCGTTTCGGTAATCGGTCCATGCGGCGATGCCACCGTTCCCGCATGGGGCCAGGACGACCTCGCTCGATTTCGAATTGCCGCGCGCGCAGATCGCCTCGCCGCGGGCACTGGGAGCGTTGTAAGGAAGATAGCGGGTAAGGTCCCGGTCTACGCGCTGTGCGTAAATGCAGGTATCGAGACGATCGTCGTTCCACACCGCTAAAACATTCCCAGTCCCCACGCGCACCGATTGAAATCCCGCGGCGGAAGCACTGGTGTAACTGACCGCGTAAAATCCGGAGGAATCCGGAGGATTGCGGTGCTGGCCATCGGCGAACATGCGCACCATGGCGACCTGTGGTGGCGTAAAGCCGTAACTATTTTCGAACAGGACCAGCAGGCCGGGATAGGGATAGAGTCCGGTCTCGAGGGAATCGTCCGAATACACTTGAGGATTGGTCTGGTCGCCATACCACTCGCCCGTGATCGGGATGGCGGTCGCATAGATCTTGGAACCGTCCTTGTTGAGCCGCGTGGCATAAAGGTCCTGCTGGTTGGCCGAAGTGATGTCCGTCGTTTCCCAGGCGAGCATCAGCTCATTGCCATCGCGGCGAATGGACACATCGCTTGAATTTTCGGTCCCATAGCCCGCGCTGAAGACGTTGATGCCATTCGGTATATTCCAGTGCAGCGTACCGGTGGAATCGAAATGCTGCGCGAAAATCGAAGTTGGAACGGTCTCGGAAGTTTCCCACGCCGCATAGCCGCCGCCCGTGCCATCGGCCACCAGTTTCACGTGCCGTTGTTTTCCGACGGCCGTTGCCAGTGCGACGCCGTCGTTGCCCCATTGGACGGCGGCCGGTGTCAACCGGTTCATATAGAGATCGGGCCGCGTCGTCGTGAGCGTGGCACGGTTATCCTCCCAGGCGACGAACGCGTTGCCTAAGCCATCGTCGACGATCGAGGGGTTCGTCTGGTCGTTCGGGTCGTTGCAGACCACGGCTCCGGCTGTGCCATAGGCTAACGTTCCCGTGTTCGTAATGTGCTGGCTGTATAAATCGATACCGTGCGTCGTATAGCTGCGCCAGTCCTCCCAGACGACGTAGGCACCGCCGCGGCCGTCCGGAGCGACGATGGGAGAGCGCTGATCCGTTGTTCCGGTAGAAAGCGGTACCCCGTTGGCCGTCCAGAGCGCATGGCCAGTGGCATCGAGTCGCTGAGCATAGACGCGATAGCCATTACCCCGTGCATCTTCCCATACGACAATGGCGCCATTCGAATCGTCCGAGCAAATTTGCGGCGCGTCCTGGAGCCCGCTTGCCGTGCAGACCGGCGTGTTGGTGATCGAGTCCGACATCCACTGAGCACGCAGCGCCGAATAGGGAACGGCGCAGACGATCAACGCCAGAAAAATGGTGGCCGAAAGAAAACGAGAGATGAAGGAAAGGTGGATCCGCGGGATGAGAAATGTGTGGCTCATCTATAAAATCAAACGAATATCAGTGTTCGTGATTCGGTCCGTCCCTAAAGCAGCAGGAAAAAGCGACTTTTAATACGAAATACGTACTCAAATCATTCCATTATCCAATCACGGAAACATAACGATTTTTTTAAGGCCAAGCGTTTAAAAGCTCGGCTTATTCCGCTCAATGAACGTAGCCTTATTCTTCCGCCGCCTGGCGGTGCTTGGCGCGTTCGAGGGCGCTCTCGACGATTTCCTTTAGGAGATCGCTGAACTTCATCCGGGCGGCTTCGGCCGAGCGGGCGATGCCGGTGCCTTCGGAGAGGTTCGGGTTGGGGTTCACTTCGAGGATGAATAAATTGCCCTTCTTGTCCATGCGCATATCGACGCGGGCATAATCGCGAGTTCCCAAAGCTTCCGTTGCTTTCAGCGCGAGCCGCTGTGCCTCTTCCGTTTTCGATTTCGGTAGTTCGGCGGGGCAGGAAGGAATGGTTTTGTGGTAGGCCTCATGGAGCGGGTCCCATTTCGCCTGGAAGCTGACGATCTTATAGAGGTGCTCGGGCATGTCCTCGAAGGTGATCTCGGAAATCGGCAGCACGCGCCGGCGCTCGCCATTGCCGAGGACGGCCACGTTCAGTTCCCGTCCTTCGATGTATTCCTCGATCAGCGCGTCCATCTTGAAATCGGTAAGCACGAACTCCGTGCGCGCCCGGAGCGCTTTCATGGAAGAGACAATGCTCGCGTTCTCGATCCCGCCGGAACCATCTTCGCACGCCGGTTTGACGATGAGCGGATAGTGCAGATTGTGCCGGGATTTAAAATCCGCCATCGTGCGGATCGTCATCGAGCGCGGCGTCGGCAGATCGTACGAGCGGAGGACGGACTTCGCGAGCGGTTTGTTCTGCGCAAGTGCAAGCGTCATCGGCGGCGCACCGGTGTAGGGAACTTCCAGGAGCTCGAAAAACGAAGCGACGAGCATCTCTTCCTCCGGCCGCCCGTGAAAAAATTCCACCAGGTTGAAGACCACGTCGATCTTGCGCCGCGCGAGGAACTTGAAAAGCCGCTCGAAGCGGTCCTTGATGTTATAACTCGCGACTTTATAGCCGGCGTCGGTGAGCGCGGCTTCGATCTTGGCATACTCTTCTTCCGCCGGAATATCCTCGAGATCGAAATAGGGCGTAAAGCCCAGCGCCTCGGGGGAAAGATCGACCGTGTGGTCGAGCTCCTCCGGTTGGGAAGGAATATCGTTATAGAGGAGTGCAACGACCGGCTGGCGTGCCATGAAACGAAATCAAACAGTGAAGAGAATGATCGAACAGTCAGCAGATAGAAGTGAATGCTTCAAATAAGAATACAATATGCGCCAGATAAAAGTTTGAGGGGCACGTCGTTCCGTCGTTCCGCTCGCGTTCCGGACGGGAATGAAAATTATAAAAAAACGATCTAAGATGTTTTCAGTACGGAACGTTAGCATTTATTCGCTGAACCAGACCAAAAAAAGAAATTCCGAATCGGTGATTAGAAAGGCGTGCACATCGGCATTTTGAAGTGCGTCCAAATCAGGCTTTAAAGAGGGTGAAGTATTTTATCGTAAATTTGTTCGAAAGATGCATTGCCGCAGCAGGCGCGGCCTATCGTTCGATCGTCATTTATTCGTCCACGACCATGAAACCTACGCTTCTATTTTTTACGCTGATCGTTTTTACCTTCACCGCTCATAGTTCGCTGCTGGCCCAGGCCGGTGGG